>SAMEA3387489__coassemble_1260_pt1 | contig 90384 bp, 91 predicted proteins | sample SAMEA3387489__metabat2_high_PE_033 | metagenome-assembled genome bin SAMEA3387489 (sample SAMEA3387489) | Felis catus | biome: Faeces | place: United Kingdom | collected 2012
TTTCCTTCCTACACTTAACACTGTACCTCACGATACAATGCCCAAGGACTAGATACTGGTCTCTTTGCTTCAAGAGTTACCAGGTTAGGAGTTTCACCTAACTAAATCAACTGCACCGAACTGGCGCACCATACAAATCCTCCCCGTTTACAACAATAGTCAAATTATATACCTTATGTAATATTATTGAAAGAAAAAAGAGCGAAATGTAACTTTTCATTCTTTATTGCACTCTCGTTTTCATACGATCCGGATGCAGACTATACTGAATCGCAATATCTTTTGTTATTTTACCTTGTTGATACAAGTCATAGATCGTATCATCCATCATAACCATACCGTTCTGTCGATTCGAAATCATTGTATTCTAAATCTGATGAATCTTATTCTCACGAATCTGAGAACGAATCGCAGGATTGACCAGCATAATTTAAAACACAGGAATCAATTCTCCATCTTTTCCTTGGATTAATTGCTCACTAATGTAGCCTCTAAAATCATTGATAATTGCGAACGCACTTGATCTTGATGATCTTGAAACATATCAATAATACAATCAATTGTATTTACAGCTCCTACAGTATGTAACGCAGATAGAATTAAATGTCCGGTTTCAGCCGCGGAAAGCGCTGTAGAAACTGTTTCTTCATTGCGTATTTCGCCCAATAAAATAACTTCATGTGCCTCACGCAATGCCGATTTTAATGCATTTAAATCACTTGTTGTATCATGATATACCTCTCGTTGGGATCCAATTGACTTTTTGCGAATGCAAGAATTCAATTAGATCCTCAATCGTAATAATATGACAACTTCTTGTCTTATTCATACGATCTATTAAACAAGCTGACATCAAACACTATAGAACTTATTTGAAATACGCTGAATAATCAAGTGCGCATTCTCTTCGGTTTGACAATCCACTAGAAGCAGCAGTTGCGTTTCACTTGTACGAGTAAACAAGTCATTGCTTCTTAAACAAGAACCTACCAATCGCTTCACACGATCAAAATCTAAACCAATCTTTTCATAATCCAAAGTACCATCTGAAAACTGTAACATAATCAAATAATAATTTTGTTCATTACGAATAGATATTTTTAACAACAATTCATAGAAATACTTGAAAATTTCATACGAACAGAAGAAGCCTTGGTTTTGTTGATCATGGCTTGAAAGCTCACGCATGATTGTTTCCATATCTTTACTTTCTTCTTTGGCATGATCAGCAATAATGATATCGTACAATTGTTTAAAACGTTTCGATAAACCCGTACCTAGTTCAGATAAGAAAATATCATTCAATTCATCATAATACTTCAACGCTTCACGATAATTACGTGTAGCCACTAAGCCTTTCATATAATAGTAATGTAAACCTTCATTAAATGATTTAAATAAAACAGCCTGATAATTCATAAGCATCATCTCATCATAGCGTTTTTTCGTATATAAGTAACAAGATACGCGCATCATCGTTTTCACATACATTTGTCTAAAGATCTCTTGTTTCTGTAAAATCCAGTGCAATTGGCTTGGTGAAGCATAGAAACGACCTTGGATCTGAAAATCTTTCTAGCCGTCTTGAACTCTTTTTCGTCTAAAAGTTCCGAACCATCGTTGATTTGGTTATACGCCTTTTCCAATTCAACAAAATCAATATTACAATCTAAATTCTGATTTAAAATATACCCTTTTCATGTCGTTATAATAACCTATTTGTCTTTAAAGAATTCAATTTCATTCAATTCAGCACACAATCTAAAAATCTAGAACTTTAATGCACTAGATGGATTTTTACTTTCTGGCCGAGGAATATCAATCAGTTCATCTTTTTGAACTGGTTTTTCACTGTGAAACAATAAGACCTGTAATAAATTCACTAGCTGCTTTCCAAATAATTCGACAATATTAACGGTTACATTATCGTTTGTGATTTCCAACCCTCCTAATGTTTTAACATAATAAGTATCACTCATGTTGATTCTCCTTTCAAAAAGATTGTATAGTATCTAACCTAGTTTTATTTGACAATAAATCTGCCAAACAAAAAAGCAGAGAATCACAAAAATTCTCTGCAAATGGTTATTTTAAAGTATATGCAACATGTTGATAGTGAATTCCATTCTCTTCGATATCAGATAATATTGTTTTTGTATACAAAGACTTGTCAAATTCAGGAAAATAAACCTCAGCATCCGCTTGCTCATCAATCTCAGTTAACACTAGCTTATCTGCATAAGCTAACATCTCACTATAAATCATGCCTCCACCAATACAATAGATTTCCTCATCTACATCTTTATATCGCTTCAAAAATTCTTCAACACTCGAACACATTTCGACACATTCACCCAAATCTGAACACGAACGCGAAATCACGACATGATGACGTTTAGGTAACATACCTGGAAGACTTTCAAATGTTTTTCTTCCCATCACAATTATATGTCCCGAAGTCTGCTTACGAAAAAACTTCAAATCCTGAGGCAAATGCCAAATCATATCATTGTTTTTTCCTAATTCACGATTTTTACCAATCGCCGCAATCAATGTTAATTTCATAATTCTCCTATTGTGCTAAAGGGAAACTAATTTTTCCCATATGCTCATAGCCAATCAACTTCACGTCATTCTTTGGATCAAATGCATAGAAATCTTGAATATCCGGATTCAACCACAACTTAGGTGCTGGTAAAGAGCCTTTTGTTTCATAACGATTTAATTGTTCTTTAATTCCATCAATTTGATTCACGTAAATATGTGCATCTTTGATTGACCAATCAATCGTACCTGGCTCAAGTCCAGTAACCTTGGCAACCATCATCAATAAAACTGCATATTGCGTTACATTAAATGGCAACCCTAATGGAACATCACAACTTCTTTGGTGTACCCAAATATTCAACTTTCCATCCGTCACATCCCATTCTGAACTCCATACACAACTAGGAAGTACAGCTGTATCTAATTCGCTATCCTGCCATAATGAGATAACACGTCTACGATCTTCCTTATCGTTTTTTAATGAATTCAACAATTTATTCATCAAATCATATTTTTTTACAATAAATCCATAAGCCGTACCAATGGTATGCGCAAAACTAGGATCAAAATGTTTTAATACTTTTCCCGTATTCTCATCAATCCAGTCGCCATCTTCATTAATTTCCCATTTATCCCAAATGTGAACATTTCTTTCTTGAAGCCATCTAACATCATTACTTTGAGCCTGATAGATCCAAAGCATTTCTGTAACAGCTTGACGAATAAATAACTGTTTTGTCGTCAAAATAGGAAATTCTTTAGATAGATCTAAATGAAAATGTGCACTTGGAACTTTAATCGTGTCAATACCAGTGCGATTATGTACTTGAACTCCATTTTCCAAAATATCTTTACATAATCCACAATATACATCATCAAAGTATGACATCCATTTCCTCCTTAAAAACATTCTCCTCAATAAAACGACCCACTGCACTTTCATCATTTGTATAAGGACTTACAAATGCACTGCATTCTTTAACATCCTGTGAGCCATTTTTCATACATACACCCATACCGACTTTTTCAAGCATTTCCCTATCATTTTGTTCATCCCCAAAAGCCACACAGTTTTCAAGTTTGACCCCAAAATGCTTAGCTACCTTTTCAATCCCATATCCTTTATTGATTCTAGGATCTACATATTCGAATAAGTTATCTGCTGTTAAGAAACCGACACAAGCCTCATTCTTATATTGTTTAGCACGTTCTAAGACAATCGGCATATAATCTTTATCACAATGTATAATCAGTTTGTTGCATGTATTATTTTCTAGATATGGTTCAAGATCAATTTCGATTTCTGTTTCACCAAAAATTCGTGCATGTTCCTGCGTTTCAATACTTGTACGATTTGTATAACGTGTGGCACCTTCCAAGATCCAAAAATCAACGTCTAAATCTTCAAAAAAATGAATCACATCTAAAACGACTTCACCATCAAGAACATGATATTCTTCTTTAGTACGTTGTCTTAAATCATATACAACGCCACCATTCATTCCCATGATAAAACTAACACTATCTTCAATTCTCCATTTTTTCAACATAGCACGAACCGTCTCTACTGGACGTCCAGATGCGATGCCAAATAAAATTCCATGATTTTTCAATTTTGATACTGCTTCACGATTTAAATCTGATACTTGCTTTTTTGAATTCAAAAATGTACCATCTAAATCCGTCGCAATCAAAGTTACTGGTTCCATAAATTATCCTTCGTATGTTAAGAATGCTGCATATCCTTTTTTTGCTTCATAGATATCAGCTTTACTTGCCAATTCAAAAGGTGCATGCATATTATGTAAAGCTACACCACAGTCAATTACCTGCATTCCATAATTAGCCAAAATATAAGCGATTGTTCCTCCACCGCCTTGGTCTACTTTTCCAAGTTCACTTGTTTGCCAAGCTACATTGTGATCATCCATAATACGACGAATCAATGCGATATATTCTGCATTCGCATCGTTACATCCACTCTTTCCACGAGCTCCTGTATATTTATTGAATACGATACCTTTACCAAATTCGGCTTGATTTCTTGGACTTGATGCCGAAGCGTAAATTGGATCATGTGCAGCACTTACATCACTTGACAACATAATTGAATTCATCATTGCACGTTTCACACTTAATGCAGAATAATCACCCATACAATCCATAACTTCTGCAACAAAGTTTTCAAAGAACATAGAGTGCATACCTGTAGCACCTTGAGATCCGACTTCTTCTTTATCAACTAACAAACAAACAGCTGTACGTTTTACATTTTCTGCTTCTAATTGAGCCATCAAACTTGTATACGCACAAATACGATCATCATGTCCATAGCCTAATACCATACTTAAATCGAATCCACAGCTTCTAGCACGTCCTGCAGGAACAACCTCTAACTCAGCAGAAACGAAGTCTTCTTCTTCAAAGCCATAAGTTGATTTTAAAATTTTAGCAACATTGGCCTTTACTGCATCTTTCTCTTCATTTTCTAACGGAATAGATCCAACAGTTACATTTAAATCTTCACCAGCAATCACTTCATTTGCCTTTTTCTGTAATTGATCTGCACTTAAGTGAATCAATAAATCACTAATCACAAATACTGGATCACTTTCTTTATCTCCAATCGCTACATCTACAGTTGTTCCATCTTTCAAACAAACAACACCATGAATTGCCAAAGGCAAAGTCACCCATTGATACTTTTTAACACCACCATAATAGTGTGTATCCAAATAAGCAATGTTTCCATCTTCATACAATGGATTTTGTTTAAGATCCAAACGAGGACTGTCAATATGAGCACCTAAAATGTTCATACCTTTTTCCAATGGATTTGAACCAATGTGCATTAATGCAATCGACTTGTTCATCATATTTACATACACTTTGTCCTGTGCTTTTAAAATCTCTTTATTTTCGATAACCTCTTTGATATCACGATATCCATAAGATTTCGCTAATGCGATCGCATTTTTTACACAAGCTCTTTCCGTTTTAGAATCAGATAAGAAATCAATATATCCATCACTAAATTTCATTACATCATTAAATTCTTCTTTTGAATATTTATTCCAAACTACTTCACTCATAACTCTACCTCCAATTTTTTAAATAAGCATTTTGACAATTCAATTTTTGAATCCATTGTATTCATCCATGTAATTTGTCCTTCTTCACAACTTGTATTCAACAAACCTTTTTGTTCCAACAAATCTTTTGTATGTAAAGTCGTACCCACGCTTCCTTCAATAATATGAACATTTGGACAAAGCTTTTCCAAATATTTCGTGTAAAAAGGAAAATGCGTACACCCTAATACAATGCTATCTAGATTTTTATAGTCACTAGCTGCTAAATACTCTTTCAAACAAGACTCTACAAGATATGCATCATCAAGTTTATTGTCTTCAACCATTCTTACAAGTTCTGGACAAGGCACCTTTATAATATGATGCTCACCTTTAAATCGATTCATCAAATTCGCAAACTTCTTTTCTGACAAAGTAAGTTGGGTTGCCCATACCGCAATACGTTGATGTTCACCTCGATCGCATGCCACCTTTAATGCCGGTTCCATACCAATAATATCCACATCATACTTTTCTCTTAGAAGCTTAACACAAGCACTCGTTGCCGTATTGCACGCAATGACGATTGCCTTAACATCATGACATATCAATTCATCACATATCGCAACGCAACGCTTTGTGATTTCTTCTTTTGTCTTTGTCCCATAAGGATTATATTTACTATCTCCCAAATAGATCAGATTTTCATTAGGAAGTAAACTATGCATCGTATGTAAAACACTAATTCCACCTAATCCCGAATCAAAAACACCTATTGGACTTTTTGAATTCATACAAAACGCTCCTTTTCCATCTTTATAATTATACAACGTATAAAGAAAACATCCAAGTCCTCAAACTTGGATGCATTAATGACTCATACGCTTTTTCATTTCGACTAATATTTCTAACAATTCTTTTTTTCCAATCCCATTATGTATCAGACTGTCCGGATGCACTCTATCATTATGAAATAATTGAATCAATGATGCTTGAAGCTCTTTAAATGACATAGATTGATATTCTTTATCTACCAGATACGCCTCATAATCTTTCATATCTACTAAATCTGTTGCATAAAAAGAAAGCACCATTTCCATCAATAATGACTGCACCTTCTCATGATCTTCTTCTAAATCTGAATTAGCCCAGCAAATATCTTCGTCTGTTAAATCGCTTAATTTTTCGATGTATGTTTGAATAAACGAAGCATCATCCATTTTTTCTTTCGCAAAATAATTTGAAATCTTCATATACCCTCCAAAAAAAAGAGGTTTAAGGCTTTCATCACTTCCTTAAACCGCTTTTCGCAATATTTATATCCTCATATAAATATTACAATGAATTTTGTTTGTATCCATTATATTATTATGCTCTTTTGAACAAACAAAATTCTGTATAGATAAAACCACCACATTTTATCTATACCCTCTAATCCACTTTTCCTTCGCAGAGTTTACCACGCTCTGCATGTCCCTTTGGCAGCTCATCACACTGCCAATTAAATAATAGCATATATAAAAAGGGTAAGCAAGCTTACCCTTTTGTCAGTCTATGACCTATAAAGGAAGTAGTCGGTAGTGTTTCAGTCATAGAACTTACATATATATTTTAGTCCTATTTTTTCTGTTGTAAAGCCTTCATAATTCTTTCAAAATGTAAAAATTCATCCTCGTTATTCATCGCAACCAATTCATCTAGACTCACACACCTACAATCAATACTTTCACGAGTGTTTAAGGTTACATCACTTAATTGGAAATCAAACTTAAAATGATAAATATCTACAAAATAATTATCATGTCTTTTTTCATCTTCATTAAAGTATGAATATACAACATGACCATTTATAACATCAAGCCCTGTTTCTTCTTTTACTTCACGCTTGATTGCATCTAAACTTGACTCTTTACTCTTAGCCCCACCACCAGGCATTTCCCAGCCTCCAGCAGCCCATTTTTTATCCAACGCCCTTTGTGTAACCAAAAATTTTCCTTCTTCATTTTCTAAGATAGCCAAAACATACATCATGAATTCTCCAGGTTGAAATAAATATGTATTACGATCTACAACACGATTTAAAAGCTTTCGATTTCTATCATATAAATCAACGAACTCACTCATCTACACAATCTCCATTTTCATCTCTATAAAAACAAGAATAATGTCCCGTATGACAAGCCGCACCAACTTGTTTGACCTCTAATAAAATTGTATCTTGATCGCAATCGATGCGAATTGCCTGTACATGTTGATAATGTCCACTTGTTTCACCTTTGACCCACAAGCTTTGTCTTGAACGAGAATAATACGTTGCCAATTTTGTCTCTATTGTTTTTTTGTAAGATTCTTCATTCATATATGCCAACATCAATACTTTTTTTGTATCTACATCCTGCACAATACAAGGAATTAAGCCATTTTGTTTCTCAAAATCCAATCGCATCATATACGGACTGCCACTCCTTTTTCTTTTAAATACTTTTTCACATTTTGAACATTCGATTCTTCATAATGAAAAATACTAGCTGCTAAAGCCGCATCGCTGACTTTTAACGCATCCACAAAGTCATCCATCTTTCCACATCCACCAGACGCAATCACAGGCACTTGAACCACTTTAGATACAGCTTCATACAAGGCTAAATCAAAACCATCCTTAGTGCCATCCGCATCCATGCTCGTTAACAAGATTTCTCCAGCTCCTAAAGATACACCTTTTAAAATCCATTCAATACAATCTATACCCGTATCTTTTCTGCCACCTTCAATGTATACGTTCCAACCCGAACCATCTTTTCTTCGCTTAGCATCCACCGCAAGCACAATACATTGGTTTCCAAAACGTTTACTTGCCTCTTTAATTAAGTCCGGATTACGAATTGCAGCACTATTTAAGCTTACTTTATCGGCTCCTGCCATCAACATGGCACGAACATCTTCAATCGTTGAAATGCCTCCTCCAACCGTAAAAGGAATATAGATTTCTTTTGCAACCTTCTTTACAATATCAACCATAGTTTTTCTTTTTTCTACTGTGGCACTAATATCCAAAAAAACCAATTCGTCAGCACCATCTAAATAATATTTCTTTGCCAGAGATACAGGATCTCCCACTTCTTTTAAACCCAAAAAATGGATTCCCTTCACAACATTCCCATCTTTTACATCTAGACAAGGTATAATTCTTTTTGTCAACATATGCTTAACGCCTCTTTCAAATCTAACGTCTTTTCATAAATGGCCTTACCCGTAATTACACCATACAACCCTAATTCTTTACATATTTGGATATGTGATAAATCACGAACACCACCAGATGCGATTAAGTTACATGATACATGATTTTTAAGTGCTTTTAACATCTCAAAGTTAGGTCCTTGTAAAGTTCCATCCTTTGAAATGTCTGTACAAATCAATGTCTTTACCCCAATCTCTTCCATTCTTTTCGCAAAATCCAAATAATATTCTTTGCTCGTTTCCAACCAGCCTGACGTACATACATATCCGTCTTTACAATCAAGTCCAACCGCAATCTTAGAACCATATTTTGAAACCGCATCTTTTAATAAACCTATATCTTGAATTGCTGAAGTTCCTAGAATAACTCTTGAAATACCATTTTCTATATAAAAATCTATAGCAGACATCGTACGAATGCCTCCACCCACTTCAATGGGTATATCACATGTCTTCACAATTTCACAAATCAAATCTTCATTAACTCGACTTCCTTCTTTTGCCCCGTTTAAATCCACAACATGTAAATAGCGAACATTTGCCGCTTCAAAATTTTTAGCACAAACAAGTACATCATCCGCCACACATTTGGATTGGCCATAATCACCTTGGTACAAACGAACAGGTTTTCCATCTAATATATCTATTGCAGGTAATACAATCATTTAGAACTCCTTTCCAAAATATTCCAATATTTTTAATCCATCTTCTCCACTTTTTTCAGGATGAAACTGACATCCCATAATATGATCATGCATCACAAGACCTGGTATTTTCATACTTCCATACATGGAATATCCAATTAAGTCTTGATCATCCATATCTTTGGCATAATATGAATGGACATAATACACATACGTATTTTCTTTAAATATTGCCTGAGGATGATTACTTTCCAATACGTTCCAACCGATTTGGGGAATTTTTACACTTGGATCTTCCATATGACAAACATGACCTTTTAAAAAGCCAAAACCATCGCATAAGCCATTTTCTTCACTCGTTTCAAACAAAGCCTGCATACCAAGACAAATCCCCAATAGCGCAACATCTTTATTTACTTGTTGAACAATAAAATCATAGAGCCCCATAGAATGGAGTGTGTGCATGCAGTCTTGAAAAGCTCCAACTCCTGGTAAAATCAATTTATCGCATTTAGATAAAATAGAAACATCTTTTGAAACAACACTATCTAAGCCTAAATAGTCACAAGCATTTTTTACGCTGTATAAATTGGACATGCCATAATCAATAATTCCAATCATTCGATTACTCCTTTAGAACTAGGAATACGATCCGATTCTATTTTTACAGCTTGTTTCAAGGCACGGCCAAATGCTTTAAATATAGCCTCTACTTTATGATGATCATTCTTTCCATAGTACACATTGATATGTAACGTTACCCCAGCTGCCACACAAAAGGCTCTAAAAAATTCTTCAACCATTTCACAAGACATCGTTCCAATGTTTTCTCGTATCAATTCGCAATTAAAAACCAAATAAGGACGTCCACTAATATCTAATGTGACATTACATAAAACTTCATCCATAGGAAGATTCACACTTCCATAGCGGGCAATTCCTTTTTTATCCTCTAAAGCTTCTAAAAATAATTTTCCTAATAAAATTCCACAATCTTCTATTGTATGATGATCACACACTTCAAGATCGCCATCCGCTTTTACAACTAAATCAAAATTCGAGTGAAACGCAAACAATGTCAACATATGATCAAAAAAACCAATTCCTGTACCAATGTCGCTATTTCCATTTCCATCTAAGTTGATCTTTTCATATATTTTTGTTTCTTTTGTATCCCTGTTTTTTTCAGCTATTCTCATACTCAAATCTCCTTAGAACATCTAATACCATTTCATTTTCTTCGTTTGTCCCAATCGTTATACGAAAACTAGTATCCGCATAATTTCGAATTGTGATGTTCTTTTCTTTAAACATATCCATTAAAATATCTTTTTTATCTGTTCTTCCATACAAGAAATTCGCATTTGAAGGATAGAAACTAATTGTTTTATAATCCTTCACTTCTCGGTATATTCTTTCTCTTTCTGAAATAATAGCCGCAATATTCGCTTTATATTCATCGGCATGTCTTAATACAACACTTGCTATCGTTTGAGTGACACTACTTAGTGCATAAGGAATAAAAAGTGGAGCTAATTTTTCAACTTGTGAAGAAATCATAAACCCACAACGAATTCCTGCAAGTCCATACGCCTTGGATAGAGTTCGACAAACAAAAACCATTGGATATGTTTTTAATAAATCAATGGCACTTTCATTACCAAACTCCATATAGGCTTCATCAAAAATGACTGGGATATTCGAAAAGGCTTCGCAAATTTGAATCATTTCTAATTTCGAAATCGCATGTCCCGTCGGATTATTTGGATTTGAGAATAAGATTATATCCACTTTTTTATCTTTCCCATTTGAAATAAATGCATCGACATCAAAGGATCCATCTAAAGCTGTTTCAAATTTTTCAATTTTTGCATGATTCAATTCTACATAATAGTCATACATCGAAAAATCAGGTGCTAATGTATACAGTGTTTTATTTCCTTGTACATAATACTGAATCAAAAATCCCAACATTTGATCCGATCCATTTCCCGATAAGATCCATGAGGATGGAACATTCATAATATTGGCATATAAATCATGTAATTCATGACAAGTTGTATCTGGATATCGATTGAGTGCAAGGTTTGAAATCGCATCTAAAATTTCTTGTTTGACATTATCATCTACGTTTTGACTTGCCTCATTGGCATTCAATAGAATTCCTGTTTGTGTATGTGTTTGATAACCCTTCATTATTTCACCCTCACTTTAGCTGCATTAGCATGTGCTTGTAAGTGCTCTTCACTGGCAATTGTTTCAATATATTTTCCATAGGCTTCGATTGCGTGTTTTGAATAATACAAATAGGATGATTTTTTAATAAAACTATCTACGGATAAAGCACTTGAAAAGCGTGCCGTTCCACTAGTTGGTAAAACATGGTTTGTTCCCCCAAAATAATCACCTATGCTTTCGCATGTGTAGTAGCCTAAGAAAACACTACCTGCATTTTTTACTTCTTGTAGGTGTTCCATTGGATTTTGAATCATCAATTCTAAGTGTTCTGGTGCAATTTCATTACTAATAGAAATGCATTCTTCAATCGAATCACAGACAATGGCTTTACCATAGTTCTTTAGGGATTGTTCCACTATTTCTTTTTTAGGTAATACAGCACTTTGTTTTAAAAGCTCTTGATTCACCAAATCCAAAAGTTCTTCGTTTGTAGTCAACAAAATGGCGCTCGCCATTGGATCATGTTCGGCTTGGGATAATAGATCGGCTGCTACATATTCTGCATTCGCCTTTTCATCGGCAATAACTAAAATTTCGCTTGGCCCTGCAATCATATCAATATCGACCGTTCCATACACTAATTTTTTAGCTGCTGCAACATAAATATTTCCTGGACCTACGATTTTATCTACTCGATCAATGGTTTGTGTACCATAGGCCAAAGCAGCAATAGCTTGAGCTCCACCAATCTTATAGATTTTATCTACACCGGCAAGTTTAGCCGCATACGCAATATTAGGGTGAATAGTTCCATTTTTATCTGGTGGAGTGACCATAACAACATTTTGAACACCGGCAATTTTTGCGGGTAATGCATTCATTAAAACACTGCTTGGATATTGTGCACGTCCTCCTGGAACATAGATTCCTACTGCTTCAAGAGATAGTACTCTTTGGCCTAAATAGATTCCCTTTTCTTTCTGCAACAAATATCCATTTTGTTTTTGAAGTTTATGAAAATCTTCGATATTTTTTTTAGCAAGTTTCATTGCTTCTACAAACGAATCATCACATTTTAATATTTGTGCATCCCATTCTTCTTGAGATACTTCCATTGTATCTAAGCTTACCTTATCAAATTGTTGTGTATATTTTAGACAAGCCTCATCTTTATTTTCTTTTACATCTTGAATAATATTTGACACTGTAACCAAGACATCTGTACTTAAATCTTGTGTTCGTGACATCAAATATTCTTTCAATGCATCTTTATCTTCTTTATAAATTCTAGTCAACATCTTCATTCACCCTCTTACTTAAATCGTTGATTACTTTCATCACTTCTTCGTGTTTTAACTTAAAGCTCGCTTTATTCACAATAACACGTGTACTAATGTCACATACTGTATCTAGCACAACTAAACCATTTTCTTTTAAGGTTGTTCCTGTTTCCATAATATCTACGATTCCGTCACATAGACCTAAAATAGGTGCTAATTCTACAGATCCATCAATCTTAATAATTTCAACATCCATACCTTTGGACAAAAAATATTGTTTAGCTACACGAGGATATTTGGTTCCAATCTTAATGTGTCCTACTTTTGAAAACAACTGATTTTGAGGTAGGCTAGCCACAATGAATTTACACTTGCCAATCTTCAAATCTAACAATTCATAGTTATCATTCTCATTTTCTAAAATGGTATCTTTTCCAACAACACCAATATCAGCAACACCATGATTAACATAGGTAATACAATCGTTGGATTTCACTAAAAAATATTGAACGTCATGTACAGAATCTTTAAACACCAAGGCACGGCCTTTGTCTTTTAAAGCTTCTACTCCATAACCAAGTTCTTCTAACATAGCAACAGTTTGTTTTTCTAAACGTCCCTTTGTGAGCGCAATCGATAAGCTCATGCTTGTACCTCCTCTACATAAATAGATTCATTTGTTGATGGTTCTAAAATGACGATTCCTTCTTTTCTCAAATTTTTTGCTTGTTTCATAGCTTCAATTTGTTTGTCTTGTGGATAATACAATTTATATTTCTTTTTCGATTGTACATCCACATAATCAATGAGTGGATCTAGCTTTACACTAAAGCCACAAGCTGGAAGATCACGACCAAACTTCTTTAATAAGCAGTCGTATCGACCACCACTTAAGATACTTGTTCCAACACCTGAAACATATCCTTCAAAAATAATTCCGGTATAGTAATCCAAATGGGCAACTTTTCCTAAATCGACGGTTACATTTTCTAAATATCCTAATTCTTTTAAAGATTGGATACATTCTTTCATAGAATCTAAGACATCCTTTAATGAATCATCGAAACAATACGTATATGCTTCATCTAATATATTCACGTCTCCACATAGGAACGGAAGGTGCATAAAGAAATCCACAATTTTTTCGCTGAGATACAATGAATCCAAGTAAAATTTCAGATCGACCATGCTTTTCTTATCAATTAAATTGGCTAGAGTATTGACTTCTTCTGTACTCAAACGAACAACTTTGCAAGCCGCCTGAAAAAATTTCACATTTCCAATTTCGAGCGTATAGTTTTTAAAGTTTTTCATGACTTCTAAAGCGCAGCACAAGACTTGTACATCACTTTTTGAATCCAATCCAATCAATTCAATGCCACAATCTGTAACTTCGCTTCTTTTGCCTGCAAATTTTTGACGTACTTTAAATACATTTGAAGTATAGCGATAGCGAAACGGAGGTTTTGAATCTTTAAATTTCGATGCACAAACACGTGCAATTGGAACAGTCATATCCGTTCTTAATGTTAGAATTCTTCCATTTTCGTCAAAGAATTTATACATATCTGTTGTTTGAATGTTTTTAAATGCATTTTCATATGTTTCATAATACTCAATCGTTGGTGTAATGATTTCTTCATATCCAAAGGATTCAAAAATCTGTTCCAAAGTATTTTGTAGATATTTTTTCTTTTCGCACTCATTCAAAATCGTATCTTTCATTCCTTGTGGTAATTGTATTTGTTGCATGTAAACAAACCTCCTTATAAACAAAAAAACTTCCGTCCTAAGGACGAAAGTTTAACTTACGTGGTTCCACCTTATTTTACTAATAAATTAGCCTCAAACCTGATAACGCCAGGAATACGTTAAAAACTACTTAGTTTCATCTTTACAGCTCAAAGACGTGTTCAAATAGCCTTACTCTTTCTTTTCACCAACCAGAAAGTCTCTTGAAGCAGTACTATTTTACTATTTCTTTTCATTGCTTTGAAAATAATATAGTCTTAATGAAAATAATTGTCAAGTTAAAATGTAAATTTTTACATTATTTTTCCCATGAATAATAGGAACCTCCAAACACAAACAGATGCTCAAAAGGTAATAAAGAACGAATCCATTCATTGAAGCCTTTTGGATTCTTTTCATCGTGGACAATTGTTTTCACTAAGCGATTCTTTCCACCGACATTTTTATACATCCTTAATTGCCATCCATTTTCTTCTACTTCTTTGGTCTCTAGATCCAAACTTGCCATCGCTTCTAAAATGGCATAGGCATCTTCTTTAGAAATCGTAGCTTGTTGCGTTTTTAAAGCCTGTACACCTTCTTTTGACATAACATACCTTGTTAGATAGACTCTTCCATTAGCACTGATTGTCAAGTTCTGTGCCACCTCTTCAGAGATGTGCGCATAATGCCACTTACTTAATAAGTTACGATTTAACTTAACACATTGAAGTGTATCTGATTCTTTTAAAGATAAATATCTCAACAATAATTCTTTAAACACCCCAGATTCAATAACACTTTTTAAAAAGGAAGGAACATAATTTTCTTTTTCAAAAACATATGTAATATAGGTATATACTTCCGTTTCATTCAAATCATGAATACTTTTATTTAACACGGAATCAATGTGCAACATATATTGTTCATCGTTCAAATTTTCCATTTGTAAACAATGATACACATTTAATATAATCGGATCATATGCATCTTTTACGCGATATCCCACGTGTAATAAATCTACACATGCATGAATGCTTTCAATCATTGAATCACCTACTTCGTATTTGAAACAGCCCAAGAAGCATCTACAATATAATCTTGTTTAATATCTGATAAAAAGACTTCTTCCACTTGTTTATAGACACCTTCATGAAACGGCATAAAATGCATCTTATCACTTTCTTTTTCATCCAATACCATAACGTAATGTGGATTTTCAAAATTTTGAATATTCCAATAATAAAGAGCATTTACATTATCAGCATCTTCATATTGAGATAGTACAAGGAGTTTATAAAGTTCCATAATACGATCATCATATCCACTATCTGAAATCAAAATCTTCTCGATCCAGTCTCGCTCATTATCTACGATTCGTACTGTATAATCTTCACCTACATTGGCATGATCTAAGATTTTTTTAATGGGTTGCAGTTCTTTTTCTTCTGTAAATTGAATCAACAACTTTTTTTCCATATCGTGATATAAAACTGGATACGGAATATGGAATTTAGAATGGCAATGTGCACATTCCATATCAAAGAGTTTTCCACTTAACACTCTATTTTTCATATCTTTGTCCATTTGAACGTTGATCGACGTAAAAATATCAACATTAAACTTTTCATTACATTCAGGACATACTAATTCTATTTTATTTTCCATTCCAAATTACTCCTCTTTATTCGCTAATACATTGGGTACAAGTTCGACAAAACAATCTTCATATTCTTCTTGAAGTGCTATTTTCAATTCTCGATTGGCTACTTCCAATTCGGTATACGACATCATATCAATTCGTGTTGTGAAATAGATGGATATCCACATTTTTCTTCCTGTTGTCGTAATATCATAAAATACCGGATCATATGGATAATTATCCAACACAGAAGAGGATATGCTTTTGATTTTTGCGACTTCTTTTTCATCAGGACTCAACAACATCAAACTACGAAAACTTTCTCCTATCATTTGAATTGGTTCTTTCATCATGCCTAAGGCAAGGACGATTGCGACAATCTGATCAAAATAGGGAGATATACAAGAGAGTGGTGTGTGCCCTAAAAACGAAGATAGGAAAAACGCAAGTGATACACCTATACTTGAAAACACATCGATTTTCCATCCATAAATTTCTACATCTACAGTTGGAGATGTTACTTTTTTATTAATTCGCATTAAAATCAATAAAATCAGTGCAGAAAAGCATGTTAATATCGTTTCAAACAAAGATACCTGCATGTGGTCAATATCATTCCCTCCATTCAACATAATTTGAACATTGTTCATGATTAGAGCCATCATAACCGCAATAAACATAAATCCTTTCAAAAGAATCACAATACTTTCAAGTTGTGCATATCCAAAGGGATGTTTTTCTGTAACCGGCTTATAGAATAAAGGAATAATATAAATCGTTAATCCAATCACGACAAGTTCAGTTGAATCATAGACTGTATCTGCCAAAACAGATTGCGATTTAGAAAAGATTGCCATGATAAGTTCTGCAAGCGCAAATACAACACCGGACCAAAATGAAATACGCATCACAATTTGTTCCTGTTTTTCTTTCATTTTCTCACCTAATTTCCTCATTATTATATCACAAGAAAAAGGAACGCTTGATAAAACGTCCCTATTGTTGATTACGAATGTAGTTTAATGCGCCACCCGCCATAAGAATATCAATATCTTCTTGACTAATTGGTGCATGTACTTTGTATGTTTCATTCTTTGTCACGTTTTCAACGATCAAATCTAATGAATCATATAATGAGTTTACAATTTCTATCTTTAATTCATCCATTTCATCGATTTTATCGTAATCTGATTTATCTGTAAATATCAGTGGCAACAAGCCAAAGTTGACTAAATTAGCCAAGTGAATACGGGCAAATGATTTTGTCAAAACAGCTTTAATGCCTAAATACATAGGTGCAAGTGCTGCATGTTCTCTACTTGATCCTTGTCCATAGTTTTCTCCAGCTACAATGATTCCACCATTATTTTCTTTACATACTTCATCGAAATGAGGTTTATTATTTTCAAATACAAATGTGGATAATTTTTCGATATTTGAACGATACGGTAAAACCTTAGCTCCTGCTGGAGCAATGTGATCGGTTGTGATATTGTCTGGTAATTTTATTACAACTTTTTTATCAATTGTTGAATCCATTGGCGTATTTACCGGTAGTGGTTTAATATTGGGTCCACGAACAATTTCTACATTTTCTGAATTCTTACTTGGAGCATAGATCAATGAATCATCGATATAGCTTTGTTCTTTTTCAAATTCATCCACATATTCCAAAGTGGTTGGATCCGTGATGACTCCTGTAATTGCGCTGGCTGCAGCTACTTCTGGTGATACTAAATAAATGCCTGCACTTAATGTGCCGCTTCGGCCATAAAAGTTACGGTTAAATGTACGTAAACTTACTGCATCACTCTTTGGACTTTGTCCCATACCAATACATGGTCCACATGTACATTCTAGAATTCTTGCTCCACAAGATACAAATGTCGCAAGTGTTCCGTTTTCAATTAATTTCATTAAAACTTGTCTAGATCCTGGTGAAACCACAAGACTTACATTGTGAGCAATCTTTTTCCCTTTTAAAATGGATGCAGCTTTCATTAAATCTTCATAACCTGAGTTAGTGCATGATCCAATCGCAACTTGGTCCACTTTCATTCCGGCTAGTTCAGAAACATTTTTTATAGCATCTGGTGAATTTGGACATGCCGCTAATGGAGTAAGTTCATCCAGATTGATTTCAACTGTTTCGTCATAATGACAACCTTCGTCTGCACTTAAAGCAATGTAGTCTGATTCTCTTTGTTGGCGCTTCAAAAATTCACGAGTTACTTCATCACTTGGAAAAATAGATGTAGTTGCACCAAGTTCTGCCCCCATATTTGTGATGGTAGATCTTTGGTAGACACTTAAATTTTTAACGCCTTCTCCGGTATACTCAAATACTTTTCCAACTCCGCCTTTTACACTTAATAATTCTAACAATTTTAAAATAATATCTTTACTTGAAACACCATGTGCTAAAGTACCCGTTAATTTTACTTCGACTACTTTAGGGCATGTTAAGCGGTAACCAATTCCTGCCATAGCTTTGGCAACGTCTAATCCTCCAGCACCAATGGCGATACATCCCATAGCGGAAGATGTTGGTGTGTGTGAATCGGAACCAATCAATGTCTTTCCTGGTTTGGCAAAACGTTCTAGATGAACTTGGTGACAAATTCCATTTCCGGGTTTTGAAAAATAAATCCCATATTTACTAGCTACACTTTGAAGGTAAGCATGGTCATCTGCATTCATAAATCCATTCTGTAATGTATTGTGATCCACATAGCTGACAGATAATTCTGTTTTTACTTTTTTTACGCCCATAGCTTCAAACTGCATATAAGTCATAGTTCCTGTGGCATCTTGTGTTAGAGTCTGATCCATTTTGATTTCAATAGGTTGCCCCGCTTCTAATTTCCCTTTTAATAAATGTTTTTCTAGAATCTTATACGTTAAATTTTGCATAGACAATATCCTCCGTTTGGAATTATAACAAAAAATGTAACAAAATGAAAGTTTATGTTATAATATGAAACACATGAAAGGAGGTTTCAGAAAATGAAGACACTTAAAGAAATCTATCAAGCTAATGAAGAACTCAATTATATCGATTCTTCCCTATACTCTAGATATCGTGTAAAAGCTGGTCTTAGAAATGATAATGGCACGGGAGTTAAGGTGGGTCTGACTAAGATTTGTGATGTTATTGGATATAAATTTGTTCATGAAAAGAAATACAACATTGATGGACAACTAATTTACAGGGGATATCCCATCAATTATTTAGTTGATAAACAACCTAAAGATCGTATTTTTGGATTTGAAGAAGTCGCATTCCTTTTGATTTTTGGCACATTACCAACAGAAGAACAGTTACAAGAATTTAAAGATTATTTATTGAACTTTAAAATGGGGCCTGTAGACTTACAGTATGAAACACCAAACATACTAAATGCACTTCAAATTGAAGTGTTGAAGTTATATGCAAAAGATCCAAGCGCTGATACAGATGACTTAGAAGAACGAATGATAAAAGGATTAAACATTCTAGCGAGTATTCCACTTTTCACATTTTCATATGCCCACAACAAAGTCTTTAAATCCTATCCTTATCCCGACAAAAGCCTAGCTGAAAATATCTTATGTATGGCTAGAGGGAATGATCAATATACTTTAGAAGAGGCAAGGATCTTGGATACTTTATTAATGATTCATGCCGATCATGGTGGAGGAAACAACTCAACTTTTGCCAATGTCGTAATATCGAGTACAGGAACAGATATCTATTCTTGTATTTCGGCTGCCATTGGTTCTTTAAAAGGACCTAAGCATGGGGGTGCCAACTGTAAAGTTACCAATATGTTTAAAGCTATCTTCCATGAGGTTGGATTTACAACAGATAAATTAACACTAAAAAAGATTGCGAATCGTTTGTTAGATAAAGACTTCTTTGATCATAGTGGATTAATTTATGGAATTGGACATGCGATTTATACGAAGAGTGATCCTCGTGCATTATTGATTCAGCAACAATGTGAAATGCTCGCAAAATCAAAAGGACAAGAAGATATCTACAATTGTATCCATGCATTTGAAAAAGTTGCCGTTGAAGTCATGAAAGAAAGAAAAGGCATCGATGTATGTGCCAATGTTGATTATTATTCCGGCTATGTTTATTCATTGCTGGGGATTGAAAACGACTTATTTACACCACTATTCGCGATCAGTCGTACAGCCGGATGGGTTAGCCATCATTTAGAGAATCGTCAATCAAACCGAAAATTAATACGACCTGCCAATGTATATGTAGGAGGAATGGAGGAAAACGAATGACTACAATAACAGTTTTTAAAGGGGACGGGATTGGTCCTGAAATTACGGATGCTGTAATCAAAATATTGAATGCTGCAGGAGCAGATTTAGAATATGAATTCTTTAACGTAGGTGCAAAGGTATATGAAGAAGCGAAAGAATATATACCAGAAAAAGCGTTTGAATCTTACGAAAAGAATAAAATTCTATTGAAGTCTCCTATCACAACGCCAGTTGGTAAAGGTTTTCGTTCATTGAATGTCACTTTGAGAAACAAATATGACTTGTGGGCAAATATTCGTCCAGCTAAATCGAATCCTTGTATTCCTACTCGTTTTGAAAATGTAGATATCGTAACTTTTAGAGAAAACACTGAAGATCTATATGTAGGAAAAGAAGAACAGATTGATGAGAATACAGTATATGCATATAAAATCATCACAAAAAAAGCGAGCACAAGAATTATCAAGGCTGCTTTTGAATATTGTGTAAAACATAATCGCAAAAAATTAACTTGTGTACATAAAGCTAACATCTTAAAAATGAGTGATGGTTTATTCCTTCATATTTTTGAAGATATTGCCAAGGATTATCCTCAAATTGAAGCCAATTCTTTAATTGTAGATAACACTTGTATGCAGTTGGTTATTCATCCCGAACAATTTGATGTGATGGTCATGCCAAATCTTTATGGAGATATCGTTTCCGATTTAACGAGTGGATTAATTGGCGGTTTAGGATTACTTCCTAGCTGCAATAAAGGTGATGAATATGCGATGTATGAAGCTGTACATGGCAGTGCTCCTGATATTGCTGGCAAACACATTGCCAATCCAAGCGCTTTATTATTGTCAGCTTGTATGATGTTAGATGATTTACATCAAGATGTGGTTTCTAATAAAATCCGTAAAGCTTTAAATAAAGTGTTCGAAGAACATAGTGTATTAACGTCAGATCTTGGTGGCAGCGCAACAACTGAACAGTTCACAGAGGAAATCATTAAAAATTTATAAAAAAAGGAAGACGATGTTTATTCATCGTCTTCATCTTCGTCAGCCAATAATGATTGGCGATTTTTTAATGTCAAAATATATGTTCCATCTTTGGGATATGCACTTTTGTCTTTTTGATCACTCAAGATTTCCAATTCACATGGATATCCTTCGTTTTCAAGAATCTGTAAAAGATTATCCTTACCAATTTTTTTAGTAATTGCACGTCCACATGCACAGTTACCATATTGATCAAGGCATTGTTTAATCCACACAGGAATTTTTGAAGCTGCCATTGTATCCTCCTTGATTAAAAGTATTCGCAAGTTATATCATATGCAAAACACCTTTAAAAATCAAGTAGAATCCAATTTAACCTTCTAAAACTGCAATAATATTTGGATAATATGTAAAACGATCATCTACAAACTGCAAAGCTTGGTTTGCGATTTGTTTTGCCTTATCTTTATCAACACCTTCATAAATTGAAGCATAACGATAATAGATATAATCTTTGATTTGATTTTCTCTTAAGATATAAGCATAATCTGCATCACCTAATCCATAATCACCATGCAAGATATATAGATCAGCTACATCCATCATAATACGATTACTGTACTTGTTATGTAAGTCTTCTAATTGTGATAATACCGCGAAAATAAAGTGTTCATAGTAATCTACATCTTCATATTTCCATGTTTTTAAAACACTGTAAGCTAAATCCATGAATTCTTCGACAAACTTTTCTACATCAACGCCAACTTCTTCTTCTAATTTCTTTGAATCATGAATATCTTTGTGTTGTGCAATCATCAATACTTTACGCATTGTATCAAATTGATCTTTATATTCTTCTCCATCCGCAACAACATCTGTAAATTTATAATTCAATGCATGTGCAACATCTGCTTGTAAATCTTCTGGTTTTTGAGGTTTGATATCAGCTGTCTCAAATACTTTTGATACAAGTACTTCTACTAATCCTTCATCATAACCATCTTCTTCAAAGTTAAACTTACCAGTCAATTGATATTTGTTTACTAGATTTTCTGAAACAGATTTTACATCCGGATTTAAGATTAATTGTTGAATAATTGACTCACGAGTTACATCCATTGACATAGCTTTTGCTAAATCTAGGCATGTATCCAATGATAACTTAGCATATTGTTCTTCTTTAGTCATTTTCTTAGTTGTAGCCTTTTTAGTTGTAGTTTTCTTAGTAGTTGTCTTTTTAGTAGAAGCTTTCTTTGTTGTAGCTGGTTTAGCAGCTGCTTTTTTAGCTGGAGCCTTTTTTTCTGCAGCTATTTTTTTAGCAGGTGCTTTCTTTTCCTCTGCAGGTTTAACTTTTTCTTTTTTAGCTGGAGCCTTTTTTTCTGCAGCTACTTTTTTAACAGCTACTTTCTTTTTCTCTGCAGGTTTAGCTTCTTCTTTTTTAGCTGGAGCCTTTTTTTCTGCAGTTGCTTTTTCAGCAGGTGCTTTCTTTTCTTCTGCAGGTTTAGTTTCCACTTTTTTTTCTTCAACAGGTTTTACCGCTTTAACTTCTTCTTTTTTATCAACTACTTTTTTATTTGTAACTTTTTTTGTTGGCATACGGAACCTCCCTTAAACATGCTTTCTATAACGCTATTATATCACTGAATAGAAATAATCCAAAATTTGTATAGACAAAATAGCGTATTTGATGCATGTATTTTGTTTAATTTGGTGTATACTACAGAATGTAGCATATTATATGAGGAGGAATCAACATGCAAACACCACCTGAATTTAGGCCCAAAAAATATGTCCCTGTTCGAAATAAAATTATAACCACTGTAGGTATAATCCTATTATCGGGTGTCGTTGGATTTGGTGCTGGCTATGCCGGAAGCCATCTATCTAATAATGCTAATGTCACTATTCAGCAACAAACTAATAAATCCAATTTTGGAACCGTTCAAGTATCGGATGTTTCTGACATCGTAGAAAAATGTAAAGATAGTGTTGTCGAAATCACAACTGAATCTGCTTCAAGTGGAAATTCCATTTTTGGACAATACGTTTCACAAGGTGCCGGCAGTGGAGTCATCATCAGTAAAGATGGATATATTGTTACGAATAACCATGTAGTAAGTGGAGCAACAAGTTTAAAAGTGACAACTACAGATGGCACAGAATATGACGCGAGTGTTGTTGGTAAAGATTCACAGACAGATTTAGCCGTTATTAAAGTGGATGCGAACAACTTGCAGGCTGCAACACTTGGTGATAGTGATATTTTACAAGTTGGAGATCCTGCCATTGCCATCGGAAATCCATTAGGAGAACTTGGTGGTACAGTTACAACGGGAATTATTTCTGCAACAGATAGACAAATCACAATTGACGATGAAACTATGACACTTCTACAAACAGATGCTGCCATCAATCCAGGAAATTCTGGTGGAGGATTGTTCAATGCTGACGGTAATCTAATTGGAATTGTTAACGCAAAGGAAAGTTCAACTGGAATTGAAGGATTAGGCTTTGCAATTCCAATCACACCTGCTCAAGACATTATCACAGAGCTTATGCAAAATGGAAGTGTCACTTCAAGACCTGCATTAAATGTTAGTTTATATGACTATACTTCAAACAATCAAGGTCAATATTCAAAATACGAAGATGGCTGCTACATCGTACAAATTGTTAAAAATGGAGCAGCTGATAAAGCAGGACTAAAACAAAATGATCGTATTCTTAGTTTTGATGGTGAACAAATCCAATCAACAAGTGATGTAAAAAATGTTCTAAAAAAGCATAAAATTGGAGATACCATTAAAATGGTCGTTGAAAGAGATTCTAAGAAGATTACAGTAGAAATTACTCTACAAGCCCAAACCCAAACTAATTAAGCCAGTTATACACTGGCTTTTTAGTTGAAACTAACCTATAATAGTTGTGTACATATAAGAAGGAGAATGAAGTTTATGTCTGAAAAAATCAAAAAAAGAAAAATCATGCTTGTTGGTACAGGGTTTGTCGGCATGAGTTTTGCCTATTCAATGCTTTCAGAAAAAGGAATCGATGAACTTGTTTTAGTCGATGTCAATGAAGACAAGGCAAAAGGTGAACAAATGGACCTTAATGATGGGCTAGTATATGCAGATACGAAAATGAAAATCTCTGCTGGAACATATGCAGATGCAGCTGATACTAACATTGTTGTCTTAACAGCTGGTGCTGCTCAAAAGCCAGGTCAAACTCGTTTGGATTTAGTTAAAATCAACGCAAACATCACAAAAGGTGTATGTAAAGCCTTAAAAGAAAATAATTTCAACGGTATCTTAGTTGTTGCCAACAACCCAGTAGACATCATGACATATGTTGCATGGAAAGAAAGTGGATTACCTAAAAACCACGTTATTGGATCAGGTACTGTATTAGATACAGCTCGTCTACGTCACGCATTAAGCGAAAGATTAGGATTTGCAGACAGTAATATCCATGCATATATTATGGGTGAACATGGAGATTCTAGTTTCGTTCCTTGGATCCATTCATATATTGGATGTAAAAACTTACTTGAATACTTAGATGAAAATAACATTTCTTTAAGTGAACTACAAGAAATCTATATTGACGTTCGTGATAAAGCTTATAAAATCATCGAATTAAAACGCGCCACTTACTATGGAATTGGTTTGGCATTAAAACGTATCGTATCTTGTATCTTAAATAATGAACGTGCTATCTTACCAGTTAGTGCATATCAAAATGGTGAATATGGTAAAGAAGGCTACTTTATTGGAACACCAAGCGTTGTTGGTTCAAATGGTGTAGAACAAGTGATTCGTTTACACTTAAATGAAAATGATCAACAAAGATTTGATCATTCATTCGATACATTAAAAAATACAATTGAAGAAAATCTTCAAGACATTCTTTAAATAAATTGCCTGACTAAATTTTAGCCAGGCTTTTAATTTCTTCATCTATATTATCTAGTAATAAAACTTTATCAAATAAAGTCAAACATGGCTTATCGGAATCCGAATAATGAATCATATCATCATGATAATGTCCACTAAACCACATTTTATAATCTGTTTTCTTCTCAACTGTTTCTAAACAATCGTGTAAATCATAATAATCATCTCCATATAAAGCCATATCCGTTTCATATTTATGAGCCAATGGATGCGATGAATATGTATCGTGCGATAAAATATAATCAACTTCCCAATTATTTTTTTCTAATGTTGCAAAAGCATGTTTCGCTTCTTCAATCGTACAAATTTCATCTTTCCACCAATTTTTATGTTCTGTACGATAATTAACATCGTGGGAAAATCCTCCACCCATAGTAAAGAATTTATAACCATCAATATTGAAAACCTCACCGCGCATTAAATGAAATACTTTCGAGCGAATACGATGTACTTTACCACCTTTATACTCTTCTACAGGATACGTATTAAGAACATCAAAATTTTCATGATTCCCATCAATAAATAAAGTGTTCCAAGGAAGTGAATCTAACCATTTTAACCAGAAGTTATCCCCTGTACTTCCATCCCAAACGCAACCAAAATCTCCGCATATAATAACATAATCATTTTCTGTTAAAGAATTGCCAACTGTAAATTCTCTAGGATTGATTTTATGAATATCTTGTTCTCTATGAATGTCTCCAGTTATATAAATCATCTATTCCCCTCCAACAACATTTTTATATTATAGCACAAACGTTCACATGTTAACAAACAAATGGCAATTGTAATTAATGTAAATTGTGAAAATGTTAATTTTCATTTTGTTACATTTTTTATTGACATACTTTTCAAGATGGTATATTATACAAACACAAATATTCAAAGCAATGAGCAAGACACGACTTTAAGCAAGCCCGGTTTAAGAGAGTATCAAATTTGGTGAAATGATAACAACGGTCCTTAGAGCTATCACTTGTGAGCTAATCATTTGAAATTATCAGTAAGATGATTCGTCCTTCGCGTTAAGAAGTTCTAAGTGGCAATAATGTAGTTGCAAACTAAGTGGTACCGCGGAATAGTGTTAGATTTCGTCTTAGATAGACGAAGTCTTTTTTTATTATTTGAATATTTGAATAGAAAGTTTTAAGGGAGGAAAATTATTTATGAATGGTCTATTATTATTAGCTATCGCTGCTGCATTATTACTTACAGCTTACTTAGTTTATGGACGTTATTTAGTTAAAACATGGGGAATTGATCCAAAAGCTAAGACACCTGCTTATGAAAAAGAAGATGGAGTTGATTATGTTCCAAGTAATAAATGGGAAGTATTTGGACACCAATTCTCTTCAATTGCCGGAGCCGGTCCAGTAACTGGTCCAGTACTTGCGATGGTATTTGGATGGTTACCTGCATTTTTATGGGTAATGGTCGGAGGAATCTTCTTTGGAGCCGTACAAGACTTTGGTGCTCTATACGCATCTGTTAAATCTCATGGTAAATCAATGGGACAAATCATTGAAACATACATTGGTAAAACAGGACGTAAATTATTCTTCTTGTTCTGCTGGTTATTTACTTTATTAGTTATTGCTGCTTTTGCTGACATGGTTGCAGGATCATTAAACGGATACAATGCTACAGGTGCACAATCTTTACCTAGTGGAGCTGCTAGTTCAATCACAATTCTATATGTGTTTGTTGCGATCGCATTTGGTTTCTTCTTAAAGAAAACGGGGCTTTCTGGATGGAAACAAGCTGTTTTAGGCATTGCACTAATCGTCGCTATGTTAGCATTAGGAATCGCATTCCCAGTTTACTTCACTAAACAAACTTGGGTATATCTAGTATTCATTTATATCTTCTTTGCGAGTGTCACACCAATCTGGGTGTTAAAACAACCACGCGACTATTTAACTACATTCTTATTCATCGGAATGATCGTTGCTGGAGTTGTTGGTGTATTTGTATCAAATCCTACAATCACATCACCTGCATTCACAGGATTTAAATCTGCAACAGGAAGCTATATCTTCCCAACATTATTCGTTACAGTTGCTTGTGGTGCTGTTAGTGGATTCCACTCACTTGTATCTAGTGAAACAAGTTCTAAACAAATTCGCAACGAAAGTGATATGTTACAAGTTGGATACGGAAGTATGTTACTTGAATCATTACTTGCTGTACTTGTAATCGTTGTTGTTGGATCTTTAACTAGCTTAGCTAGCAAAGGCGTATTAAATGAAACATTATCTTCTATGGCCTTTGCTGATACTGCAACTCCATTTATTAAATTTTCAGTTGGTGTTACTGGATTGATTTCCCAATTTGGATTCCCTCAAGAATGGGGTCTATGCATCATGACAATGTTCGTTTCTGCTTTGGCATTAACTTCATTAGATGCTGTCGCTAGAATCGGACGTTTATCATTCCAAGAATTATTTGAAGTCAATGAAGAAGCTGAAACAAACAGTGTTGTCGCTTTCTTAACAAATAAATATGTTGCTACATTGATCACATTAGCCGGTGGTTACCTATTAAGCCTAGGTGGATATTTAAATATCTGGCCATTATTCGGTAGTGCTAACCAATTATTAGCTGCGATGGTATTAGTTTCGTTATCTGTATTCTTAAAAGTTACAGGACGTAAAGGATATATGTTATATGTACCAATGGTTATGATGTTAGTTGTAACGATGACAAGCTTAGGAATGTCAGTATACAACATCTGCTTAAAGTTATTCGTTACTGGCGGATTCGTATTTATGACAGACGGACTACAATTATTCTTTGCTATTCTATTAATGGCATTAGGATTGATGATCTTCATTGGTTCTGGAAAGAAATTAGTTCAACCTGTTGAAAAGGCAATGCTTCAAGAACAAGAACAAAACGCATAAAACAGTCAAGACCGCATCAAGCGGTCTTTTCTTTTACTAAAATCGACAAGGATGACGGAAGCGTTAAAATGGTTGAAAAAAGGACCCGAACAACATGTTGTCCGAGCCTAATCTCAGCTACAAACCGTTTTAGGGTATATATCGTCCCTTAAATTCCTGGAGAGCAAATTCAGCAACCCCCTACAAAATTTATTGTACTAAAAATCCATCAGAACTAAGTCTGATGGATTCATTGCTTGTTACTATTCAACACCAATAATAAATGAATAAACCGGTTGATTTCCTTCATGGATTTCAACTTCTGCATCACTGTTATCTTCGATATAAGCAGCGATTTCTTCAGCCTGTTCTTTTGTAGCTGTATCACCATAAATCAAAGTAACAAGTTCACTATCGTCATCTAACATTTTATCCAACAATTTTTTTGTTGCTTCCATGCAGTCTGGACAAGATACACAAATATCTTTTCCAAAAATGCCCATATATTCATCTTTTTTAATTTCAAGACCATCATATGTTGTATCTTTAATCGCATAAGTCACTTCACCAGATTTAACATTTTCAATAGCTTCATTCATTTCAGCTAAATTATCTTCTAATTCAACATCTGGATTAAACATAACACAAGCACTTAATCCTTGTGGAATTGTTTTACTTGGAAGTACATGAATATCTTGATCTGAGCATACCTGTGCAGCCTGACTAGCAGCTAAAACAATATTTGAGTTGTTTGGTAAAATGAAGATATGATCTGCATTCAACTTTTCAACGGCTGAAACAAAATCTTCTGTACTCGGATTCATTGTTTGTCCACCACCAACAACAATGTCAGCTCTAAGTTCTGTAAACATCTTCTTGATTCCATCACCAGGAGCTACGGTAATAATGGCATATTTTTTGTGTTCTGCCATTTTTTCCTCTTCTTCTTTTTCGATAATATTGTCATGCTGCTCTTGCATGTTTTCAACTTTTAACTTAATAAAACGACCCTGACGACGTCCCATTTTAATCGCTGTGAATGGTTCTAATGTATGAACATGAACTTTTACTAAATCATCATCTTGCACACAAACAATTGAATTACCAATTGTTGCTAATTCATCTTTAAAGCTAGTTTCAGAGAAATGACGAACACCATTTTCCGATAACTTCAAAATAAATTCTGTACAGAATCCATATTCTTCTTCTCCACCCTCTACTTTAGCTTGTGCACTTTCACCAGCTGCTTTTACACCTTCAAGTTGAACTGGATGACCTTCCATAGCAGCTAGGAATCCTTCTAAGATCACACAAAGACCTTTTCCACCACTATCAACTACACCTACTTCTGCAAGTACAGGTAATAATTCAGGGGTTCTTTGTAAAGAAGCATTGGCTTCTTCCACCATCTTCTTCATAACATCCATACAATCTGTAACATCTTCAGTTGTAGTGTATGCATATGTATAATCTGCAGCTTCACGAACAACAGTTAAAATTGTTCCTTCTACTGGACGCATAACAGCACGATAAGCCACACGACTTCCATTAACCAATGCATGAGCCAATTGGGATGCATCCATATCATCTAAATCTTCAACTGCTTGATAGATTCCTCTAAAAATCTGAGACGTAATAACACCTGAGTTCCCACGTGCGCCCATTAATAATCCACGAGATAACGTTTTCGCAATATCTTTTACAGAATCTGAATTCGTTTTAAGTGCTTCTTTTACACCATTTGATACGGTTAAATGCATATTTGTACCTGTATCTCCATCTGGCACAGGGAAAACATTCAATGCATCGATTTCCGCTGAATGATTTGATAAGTTATTCATTCCGGATTCAAGCATCTGTTTAAATAAAATACCATTAATTCTTTCCATCTCTTAACCCCTACTTTACCGCACGAACACCTTGGACATAGATGTTTACAGCGTTACATTTTACTTCCAAAGTTTTCTCCAATACGTATTTAACACGTTTTTGTGCTTCATACACAACTTGACTTAATTTAATTCCTTGTAATGCAATAATATAAAGATTCAAAACTAATCCCGTTTCATCTTGTGTCACAACAACACCACGAGCATAGTTTTCTTTTTTCAATAATTCTGCCCAGCCATCTTTCAATGTCTTCTGACTAGCCATACCTACAATACCATAACATTCAGTAATTGCTCCACCAGCTAAATTGGCAATCGCATCTAATGAAATTTCGATATTTCCGTATTCTGTTGATTTATTAATAGGCATAATAAAACCTCCCGTTTTTATTAATTATACTCTACTTAAAATATAAACACAAATCCTAATACGCTTCTACAAAGCTTTGAGATTCCTCATCCCAATAATAATATGTACCATTTCCATCATAATATTCACCTGTATTTGGATCATAATACATTCCAATGTCTTCATGATAATACACGCCTGTGTTATCATCATAAACCCATTCAACCTGATTCCAAGATTCATCTTCTGTTGGCTGTTGTTCTTCTTGAACCTCGGTATTTTCCAAAGTTTTTTCATCTGTTGCTTCAGTCTTTTCGGCCTTTTCCATCTTCTCTTCCTGTTTTTCTTCAACCTTTTGTTTCGAATTCAAATCATCACAATTCACCTTTTCAATTGTTGAATGCGTAGAATCCAAAACCAGACAAACAGACTGTCCTTTTAGTTTTGTCAAAACACTTTGGTATTTAGATAACATTTTTATACTTTTTAAATTGGTATAAACAATATTCCCATCTTGCATTGTGATTTTAAACATATTTTTATCATAACTTGTTTTATAAGGTACGATTTCTGCAAACTTTTCAATTAATTCTCGAGTTAACACTTTTCGATGTTTTTGAAATTGTTCACACAACTGCTTTCTTTGTTTTGCATTAAAATTTGACAACAAAGGAAAATGTACAATTATATTTAAATACTGTTCATCTATTTCAATCGAAGAGCCATCTCGGCAAAGGGCATAATTTTTATTATCCTTCACATAATAGCCAACCATCAATTTTTCCTGCACATTAAAAGTAAGCTTTCGATTTTTCTTTGAAACATCACAAGACTGTACAAAAGGCATCTTTTCTACTCTCTTCTCCAATATAATCGAAGGCATTAAATAGATACGTGTCTTCGTACTCACATTTGCCAAATCGTAGACTTCACTATCTGACAAATAATAGTTGTTTTTACATGATAAAACCTTGACATGGGAATCTGTAGAAAAATAATACACAAAAATACTAGCTACCATCATAACAACAAGACTAAAAATAATCGATTGTTTAATAGTTAGCTTAACTTTTTTCTTTACCAATATAACTGCTCAACTTCCGTAACCATGTCAATATTATATTCTTTTTTTGCTCGAGTTTTAATTTCATGAATCAAATCACGAACATCTTGAGCTGTCGCATTCAAATCATCATTCACAATAAAATTACAGTGCTTTTCACTAACCATTGCACCACCAATTTTATGGCCCCTTAATCCCAGCTCTTCAATCAATTTCCAAGCTGGAATTTCTTCTGGATTTCTAAACACACTACCTGCACAAGGCTTATCCAAAGGCTGTGCACTCATTCTTCTTTCACGTCTAGAATCCATCAAATCACGAATATCATTTTGGTTTCCTTTTTCTAATTGGAAACGACCCACTAAAATAGTCCAATCCTTGTGTGATTGGAAGATAGAATGGCGATATGCATAATCCAATTCATCTTTTTTCATCCAACAAATTGTATTATTTTTTAAAACACAGACATCAATTAAATGATTAGCCAAATTATCCTTATAGGCTCCGGCATTCATATAAAGTCCACCACCAATCGAGCCTGGAATTCCACTTGCCCATTCCAAACCTGTTAGTGATCTTTTCATGGCCTCTACTGCCATATTTATAATTGAACATCCCGCTTGCGCTACTAGAACTCCATCTGGTTCAAAATAGAAATCATTCAAAGTACGATCTAGATTGATGATTGCACCATGAAAATCTGTATCCGAACATAAAACGTTAGATCCACGTCCAAGTACATAATATGGAATGTTTTCCTGTGCAAGTATTTCAAGCACACACATTAGTGCTGTACAATTTTTGGGATATATATAATAGTCTACGCAACCACCAATCTTAAAAGTGGTATGTTTCTTCATAGGCTCATGTTCTAAAACTTCTGCATACGTCATTAAACGATCCTTTATGCTCATATTATTTCCCCTTTTTACATATATTTTTTAATAAATCTATAATATCATATGCCGCATTCGGTTTACCCATCTGCAATGCATGTTCATGTGTTTGTTCATATACCACTGGATTTGCGTATAAAGATACAATTTGACCTTGCAAAGTTTCTGCATTCAAATCCTTTTCTTCAATAATACGACAAGCTTGTTGTCTTAGCAGCATACTCGCATTATAAAATTGATGGTTATTTGCCACATAAGGACTTGGTATCACGATAGAAGGAATCCCTAAAGCCGTTACTTCTGCAAGCGTTGTAGCACCTGCACGACAAACCATTCCATCTACATGTCCATAAATACGCAATGTATCTACATATGGTACAACATGAATATTTTTTTGGCTTTCAAATAAATTCAAATCTTGAGAATTGTCTTTTCCGCAGACATACAAAAATTGTAAATCATCATTGACATCCTTTAAAGCACTCTTCATTAATTCATTTACAGAACTAGAGCCCAAAGAACCCATCACAATAAGAATTGTTTTTTTATCTAAATCTAAACCTAATGATTTAAAATAGTCTTCATCAAATATTGCCTCTTTGGCAATTGTTGCTCTTGGATTTCCCAACATATGAATCTTTTCCTTTGGAAAAACCTCATTACATTTTTCATAACAAGTTATAATCGCATCCACTTTCTTCATAACAAGCTGGTTGGCCTTACCAACAATGGAGTTTTGTTCATGAATTACGGTGTGGATTCCTAAAGAATGAGCCGCCATAATAACTGGCGCACTCACATATCCTCCAAATCCAATCACAACATCTGGATTGAATTCTTTTAAGTATTTTTTTGCCTTACCTTCTGCTTTAAACATCTGACAAACCGCCATACATTTTTTTAATGCATTTCCTACTAATCCAGAAGTATGTAGAGCCTTAAACGCATAGCCATTTTGCGGAATCAAATCCTTTTCCATGCGATCATCATTTCCAATAAATAATATTTCAGTCGAAGAATCAAGTTCTTTCATTTTATCTGCTAAAGCTAAAGCCGGATAAATATGACCCCCTGTTCCTCCTGTCACAAAACAAATTTTCATATTAAAAACCTCACCAAGTATATCATATATCAATCTTTTAAAACAATATCGTCACTTGTCTTTTCCAGTTGTCCAGTTAAAACAAAACGATGACTCGAATCAAATCCATAATCTAAATCACATGTGGATAAAGAAACAAACTTTTGATCTGTATTCACCAAATCATTGAAGTATGTAGACGACTGTTTCATAGAATCTAAAGTCTCTTGTCTATAATCTCCAAATGACGTTGTATAGAATACACTATCGTCTGTAGTTTTCGCAAATGTAAATACATGACAGTTAAAATTCGCACCTGGTGTTAATAAATAAAATACTGGATGCGATTTAAAAAAATCTTCATCACAATACTTCTTTAACAAGGTAAACATGCCTCCACCTTCAACAGAATGGCCATATATAATGGAATTATCATCTTGAAATTGTGCATTCGCATTCGCATCCAAAAAAATCGAACCTCTATTATTATATTCCCCACTCACTGTATGATTCAAATAATATTCATTATCTTTCGATTGCATAACAGGAAAAGAAATATCACAACCTGGAACATAAATCCATCCTACTATATCTTGATTCTCTGCTTGAAGTGCTGCCCAATCAGGTTCTAAAACATTCTTTACTACTTTATTTTCTCTTTTTTTCTTAATTACTTTTTTTTCTAATTGTTTTGTCTGTGTCGCAACTTGTTGTTTCTGTGAATATATATCCCATAAATTATAGGCACTGTACCCAAATACACAAAGGCTAACGACAAAAACGATTCTATATATCCATTTTTTCATACAACTTAATTTTAACACAAAAAAAAAGGATAGAGAAATGAATTCCCTATCCTATAAAGATAATCGCAATTATTTAGTTAATTTACTAGCAGCAGCTTTATCCAATACAACAACTACATCAGCGTGATTTTGTAATGCACTTGCAGCACATGCAGTATCGATTGGTCCTTCGATCATAGCTTTAATAGCATCTGCTTTATTTTCACCATTAGCCACTAATAATACTTTTTTAGATTTCATAATTGTTCCAATTCCCATTGAAATAGCTTGTTTTGGAACCTTGTTAATATCGTTATCAAAGAAACGAGCATTTGCTTCACGAGTGTTTTCTGTTAAATCAACGATGTGAGTTAATGTTTCAAATGGTGTACCAGGTTCATTGAATCCGATATGTCCATTTTGTCCAATTCCTAATACCTGTAAGTCAATTGATACTTCACTTAAAGCATCTTCATAAGCTTTACAATCAGCTTCTGTATTTCCATAAGGAACATGTGTATTATTTAAATCAATATCAATATCTTTAAATAAGTTTTCATACATAAAAGTATAGTAAGATTGAGGATCTTTACGATCGATTCCTACATATTCATCTAAATTATAAGATTTAATATCTTTATAGCTATATCCATCTTTGTGGTATTGGATCATTTCCTTATATAATCCAACTGGACTAGATCCTGTTGCCAAACCTAAGACAGCATCTTTCTTAGCATCCAATAATTCTTTGATGACTTCAAATGCCTTTGCTGACATTTCATCATAGTTTTCACATACAATAACCTTCATTGTTATCTCCTCCATATTTCTTCTAATATTATAGCATAGCGCTTTCAAAATAAAATGTACATTTTAGTAATGCTTTTGTCATTTTTAACAAATTAGTAATATTTGCACTTTTTAATTAACTTTATGTTAAAAAGAAGAAAAAATGTTAAAGATACTGTATAATAAAAACAGTTAAGGAGGACATACAATGCCTAAACAAAACCCATTATTAAACATTGTTAAAAAACAAAAAGAAGGTAAAGCCGTAGCTATCTATTCATGCTGTTCAAGTAATGCATTCGTTATTGAAGCTGCGATGGAAACCGCAAAAAAACAAGATTCATGTGTTTTAATTGAATCAACTGCTAACCAGGTAGATCAAAATGGTGGTTACTCAGGAATGACACCAAAAGATTTCTTCAACTTCTGTCATGAAAAAGCAAAAGAAGCTGGATTATCAAGTGATCGTATTTTCTTAGGTGGGGACCACTTAGGACCATTAACAGTCGCAAACAAACCAGAAGCAGAAGCTATGGAATACGCAAAAACATTAGTACACGACTATGTTCGTGCTGGTTTCACTAAAATTCATATTGATACAAGTATGAAAGTTGCTGATGATGATCCAAATACTCGTTTAAGTGATGAAACAATTGCTCGTCGTGGAGCTACTTTAGCTAAAGTTTGCGAAGAAGCTTACCAAGAATTACTTCAAGAAAATCCAGAAGCAATTCACCCAGTATATATCGTCGGTAGTGAAGTTCCAATTCCAGGTGGAGCACAAGAAGAAAATGCTGGTATGCAAGTTACAAAGCCTGAAGACTTCAAAAGTACTGTAGCTACATTTGAAAAAGCATTTGATGATATGGGAATCGCAGATGCTTGGAACCACGTTATTGCTGCTGTTGTTCAGCCAGGTGTTGAAGAAAAAGATGCCGGATGCGAAGAATACGATCGTGAACGTGCTAAAGATTTAATGGCAAGCATTAAAGATTTTGACAAATTAGTATTTGAAGGACACTCAACTGATTATCAAACTAAATACAAATTACGTGAATTAGTAGAAGATGGTGTTGGCATCTTAAAAGTTGGTCCTGGACTTACTTATGCCGCTCGTGAAGGAATCTTCTCATTATGCATGATTGAAGAAGAATTGGCTGCTGTTTATGGATTTGAAACGAGTCACTTCCGTGAAGAATTAGACAAAGCCATGTTAGCAAACCCTGGTAAATGGGCTCCATATTATCATGGAACAGAAAATGAAATTGCATTCAAACGTAAATATTCATTCTCTGACCGTTGCCGTTACTATTTACCTCAAGAAAATGTTAAGAATGCTTTAGCTAAATTATTGGCAAACTTAAAAGAACACCCAGTACCATTACCATTGCTAAGTCAGTATATGCCTTTCCAATATACATTGGTACGTGAAGGTAAATTGAACAACACACCTGAAGATTTAATTAAAGCTCGTGTTATGTATACAATTGAAGAATATACTTATGCTAGTCACCAGGAAGAATTAGTTCGCTAAAACAAATATTGCGCATCTTATAGATGCGCATTTTTTTTGCAAAAAAAAGGTTCAACCGAACCTTTTACTTACTCTTTCTTGAAATCAATTCTTTAGCATGATATAACGCAAAGATAAATGTTAATGCACTAATTACATAATTAAGAGTTAACATCCAACCTGTATAGTTTTCGTTATATGCATTAATAATAATCAATACAGCTAACGCTAATAATAGAACCATTTTCAAAATAATTTTATTCGTATCTAAAGTTTTAATAGAAGCTTCACTCTTCATTTTTTCATTACACTTAAAGTTTTCAACGCGAGCTAAGTTTTTCAAGAATCGTCTAAATCTAAATTCTAAAAATCCATATACTCCAACACCAGCTAAAACACATAACCAGATAGGCATATCAAACATCAACATCAAAATGAATCCGATAGCTCCCATCACAAAGCGCATACTGAATTGTTTATATCGATCTTCATTATTTGCTAAAATATATCCATTTTTAGAAAACACATCATAATATACCGCTCTTCCACGTTCATCTTTATAAACATGCCAACCAGATACACTTCCTTTTAAATCTGCTTGTTGTTTTTGTCTTGTCTTTCTACCTTGTGCCATAAATATCTCCTTACCACTCAACTACTTCTTCGAGTTCTTCTTTTTTTAGATTTTGTCGTTTTTCTTCCTCTTTAAAATCAACATAATCTGTATATGGTGTCAGACAACCATTATCCTGCGGTTGATCATGACCATCCATATGTACCATTATTTTGTCAAGAATATCGGTTTGTGTCAACTTTTCTCCAACTTTTGAAGCTTTCAAAAAACTTGGAGCACGACCAATCTCCATAAACATCGTTTCTAATTCAGCATAATCTGCTACATGAATACCTTCTGTAAAATATTCTAATTCCTGTAGCATCATTTTGCAGAAAGTTTTCACATCACGCATATCAACATTGCCTCTAAAAATAATGAAAACCTTATGATCATTTGTCACTTTTAATGGTTGAGACATTGTAAATTTATTCTGGATTGCCTTATAAACTTCTTCCCTTGTCTTTTCCATATACTCTAAGTAATAAGGTTTATCCTCTAATTCCTTATTATTATATATATTGAAATAAATTGTATTGTATACTCCACAATGTCTAAAAATTGTTCCTTTAATACTTGTTGCATAAAGAACTGGATATTTTTTATCAGCCATAATTTGTACCTCCTTAATTTCATTTTTAAATCATCAAAAAATTTTTTAATGAGCTAAAAATAAAATTAAAGGTTGTAAGGATATAATCCGTTACAACCTTATATTTGAGAGAAAATATTCTAACTTCGTTAGATTAGCCTACGCAACTACTGACCATGGAACTGGTACTAGAGGTGTATATGAACCTGCCCAGATTCCGAATGCAGCTCCAACAATACCGATTACTAAGAATAATGCGATACATTTTACTGGAGTCCAGTTTTTCTTCTTAATCAATACATAGCACATCATAGTGAATGCGAATGCGATTAAGCAAGGTAAAATCATATTTAAGTAGTTTTGGATTACAATTGGATCACCTTCACCATTAGCGATTGAGATACCTAATTTAGTTCCTCCACCATAGTTAGAAATTAAAGCACCAACAACGAATACACCTAATACACTTGCAGCGTGAGTGAATGCTTTAGCGTTAGCAGTCATCATCTTAACAGCAGTTAAACCTAAGTTGTATGACCAGTACATTAAAGCATAACGTAAAACCATTTCAACACCGAATGCGATAACGAAGTATAAGATTGGTCCCATGATACTTCCATCAATAGCCATGTTTGCAGTTAAACCAGCAGTGATAGGAATTAATGTATACCAGAACAATGCGTCACCAATACCACCTAATGGAGCAGCAGTTGAGATACGTACAGAACGAATTGTCTGAATATCCGTTTTTTGTTGTTCCATTGATAATACGATACCCATAACGAATGTTACGAAGAATGGGTGAGTATTAAGGAAATCCATGTTGTGAGTCATAGATGCAGCTAAGTCATCTTTATTTGTGTGGATTTTTTCCAAACCAGGTAACATAGCCCATAACCAACCAGCAGATTGCATACGTTCGTAGTTGAACGCAGCCTGTAATTGGCAAGAACGCCATACCATTTTATTTAAAGTTTGTTTATCTAATCTTGCAGCAGGAGTAGTATCCTTGTAAGAAGTCATTGCATTAGATTCCATCACTTACACCTCCCTGCGCAGCTTTTGTTTCAATAGAAGTAATCTTGAAGTCTAATAATGCGATTGCAACACCGATGAATGCAACTAAGATCAAGCAAGCAGAAGCAGTAGCTTCAACGTTACCAAATAGCAATGCAGTTGCAAAACCACCTAGTAACCATCCCCACAAGTCGTTAGAAAGCATAATCTTTAACAATACAGCGAAACCTACGAAACGCATCATTCCACCGGCAGCACTTAAACCACCCATGAACCAGCTTGCTTCTTCACTTAAGCTTTGTAAAGCACCAGAAGCAGCAGTTCCACCAACATATGCTAAAATAGCGATTACAGCAAATAAAGTACCTAAGATAGCCATAGAAGTATTACATACAGCTGTAATTCCTTTAGGGTTAGCTTCATTAGCAGCTTTATCAGCTTTAGCCATTAAACCAGACATGATTGTAAATGTTAATGTTACAACGTATTGTCCGAATGTAGCGAAAATCATACAAGCTCCTAAAGCAGCATTAATGTCCATTTTTGCTTTAACAGCGAAAATCATAGCAACAACTGATCCTAATACAGCGTTAGGAGGCTGTGCTCCACCAACTGGCATGTTACCAACCATCATTAACTCATATGTACCACCAACAACTAAGCCAGTGTTTACATCACCTAGGATTGCACCAATAATTGGACAAGCAATGATAGGACGATAAACGATTTCAGTTAATGAGAATTGGTCGATGGCAAAAAAGAATGTTACAATTGCCAATAACACAATTTCTACAATATTCATTTTTCATTTTCTCCTTTTTTTGGATTAACTCCAAAGTTTATTAATATCTTCAGGTGCGATGTCAGGTACACGTTGAATTTCTAATTCAACACCTAATTCTTGCAATTTCTTGAATGCAGCAACATCATCGTCATTTACAGCTACAGTAGTAGCAACTTGACGTTTACCTTCAGACATGTGCATGTTTCCAATATTACATTTTTTAATTGGAACACCACCCTCAACTAGACGTAATACATCTTGAGGTGTTTCACAAATGATGAAGATTTTTTGAGCAGGACTTGCTTTTCCAATAATGTCGATTGTCTTCTGAATTGAGAAGTAACGAGTCTGAGCATAAGCTGGAGCAGCCATGTTCATCAAACCTTGACGGAATTCATCTTTTGCGACAGCGTCATTTGCAACTAATAATAAGTTAGCTCCTAGAACTCCACTCCATTGAGTTGCAACTTGACCGTGAATCAAACGATTGTCGATTCTTGTTAATAAGATATTTGGCATATTCTCTCTCCTTCCTGATAGCGCTTTCTTCTTTAAAGAATAACTATCTTGACTATATTATACATTTTCTATGCATAAATGCTTTACACATTTTAAGCAATTTTTTGCACTTTTTAGTATTTTTTTAATATTTATCACTAACAATTATAAAAATTGGCAAAAAAAATACATAATTATCACAAAATCAATTTAAAAAGCCCATTTTGAAAACCTTTTCACAAAGTAAAAGAACATGCTAATTAGCATGTCCCTTCTTTAAACTCTTTTTTTGCTTTTTCTAACTTTTCAGGTTCAGTAATCAAATCTAAACCAATTAACGCAATAGCTGTAGCTGCTGTTACTAATCCAGCTTTTCCATCTTCACTAATTGTTGCAGCCGCCATTTCTTTAGAATGACCAGCAACTGAGCAATCTGCGATTTTGATAGTTCCCTGAATTGTTGGACAAACATAACTTACACTTCCAACATCTGTAGAACCACATGGAATTTCATCAACCGGATTAATTTGCTCGACTCCTAGCTCTTTATATTTTTCTGTCAACATATCAGCTAGTGTATAGTTGATTTTTGTATCTTCATAAGGACATTCATACATACTTGTTTTGTAAGTTGTTTGGCTTGCAATACAAGAACCCTTCACACAATCCTCTGCACGAGTTGCAATCTCTTTACAATATGCCATCGTAGTTGCTCTAAAATAATACTCCATACTTGCATAAGCAGGAATTACATTGGCAGCTAAACCTCCGTCGCGAATAATTCCATGAATATATGATCCTGGAGTCACAAATTGACGTAACATTGAAATCTGTGTATATGTACTAATCGCTGCATCTAATGCACTGTGCCCCTCTTGAGGACGACATCCATGCGCATTCTTACCAAAGAATTCATACTTAATTGGTAAAATAGCTAATGATCTAGATCCGACACCATTTTCTGTACTTGGATGAACCATTAAAGCTGCATCTACATCATCAAATACCCCAGCTTCACTCATCTTAACTTTTCCACCAAAGTTTTCTTCACCAGGCGTACCCACAACACGTACTGTTCCACCAATTTCATCAACAACACTCTTTAATGCTTCACCAGCCGCAATACCAATACCAGCAATCAAGTTATGTCCACATCCGTGTCCAACTTCAGGAAGTGCATCATATTCACACATATAAGCAATTGTTGGCCCTTCTTTACCCGATTTATACTCAGCCACAAAATCTGTATCGATCACAACACTCGATTTCACATCGAATCCAGCATCTTCTAAATATTTCACCAATACCTTCTGTGTTTCATACTCCTCAAAACCTGTTTCCGGATTATCGTATAGTGTTTTTACAATATCCATATATGCATCTAAATGCTCTTGAATAGATGCCTCAATTCTAGTTTTATAATCCATTCTAAATACCTCCGTATATGAAAATATCATACCTCATTTTCAGATATTTGAAAAGTTTTTACAAAAAAAGCCAGGCAAAGCCTCTGGTTCAAAAAAAGCCAGGCAAAGCCTAGCTTAAATATTAGATACCATCTGAAAAATCGTCGTTTTGCTCAATGTGTTGGAATACATAACGCATAACTTGATCTTTTCCAACGTTGCAAGCTGATTCAGCTAAAGCATGAACATCTTCAGAGAAAGTACGAGTTAAGTTGATTTCAACTAACATACCTAAGTTTGTACCTGCAACAACTTCTACGTTTCCTCTTGGGAATCCAATTTCAACAGCCGTTTTGAATGGAGAACCACCAGCTAAATCACTTAATACAATGATTCCTTCGCAGTCTTTTAATGAATCCATAGCATCTGTTAATTTTTTTGCTAAATCATCCGTTGAATCTGTGGATTCAAAATCTACAGCAACATATTCTTTTGCATCTCCAGCAATCAAGTTTAAGCTTGTAGTTAAACCTGTCGCAAAGTGGCCATGACCAGTAACAATTAATCCTATCATCTTCTTTTTTCTCCTCTAAATTCTTACTTTGCAGTATATGGGTAAATAGTAACACCCTTAACAACACGGTTTACTTCACCTGTTGGACATGGATTGTCTGGTGTAATCTTGTAGCTCAATGATTTAAATAACGCAATAACCTGAGCAACTAAAATATAGTCAAATCCTAAGAAAATATTATCTTTTGGCGCATCTAAATCAAAGTTAATGAATGTATCTACTAATCCTTCGATTTCAGCATCTGCATGACTAGAAACTGCAACTAAACGGTTCTTTTTGCGTTGTCCACTCATTTCTTTAATAATGTCATATTCATATTGTCTTTGATATTCATCATCTGATAAATAAACAACTGTTAAACATTCATCGTTGATAACTGATTTAGGTCCGTGACGGAATCCCATTGGACTATCAAATGTAGTTGTAACTGTACCAGCAGTTAATTCACAAATTTTTAATTGACTTTCTTGAGCAATACCCTTCAATGTATTTGCACCTAAGTATACAATACGGTTAAATTCCGCAAAGTCAGCAACTAAATTTTCACATACTTTGTATCCTTCATCAACAAATTTTTGTCCTTGAGCGATAACACTCTCCATTTCTTTTGCAACTTCATCAATATCATCTAAACGGAAACATAATAATGCAGCCAACATCATGTTAGAGAAACTTGAAGTCATTGCGAAAGACTGATCATGAGTTTCTGGTGTTAAGTTAATATCATAAGCATTGTCACGAGTAGCTGCCGCTTTTGCTAAAGCCCCATCTTTGTTACATGTAATGAATAAATGATACACATTTTCCTTACATACTTCATCAGCAACTTGTACTGAGCCAACACTTTCAGGAGAGTTTCCTGAACGACCAAAGTTCACTAATAAAGTCTTTTTATTTCTTGATAAATAGTTTTCTGGAGTTTCTACTAAATCAGTAGAAGCATATGATTTTGCATGGTAACCAGTATAACGGTTAACATATGAATATAATGCATTACCTACATATTCACTTGTTCCAGCACCTGTAAACACGATATCACAATCTGGATCACTTAATACAGGTTCCATGAATTTCTTTAAAGCTTCCTTTTCATTTTTAATTTGAGCAATTGTTTTTGCCCAAGTGGCAGGTTGTTGGTAGATTTCCTGTGCAGTAAAAATACCACTTAATTCTTCCCAAGTTGATTTTTCTTTTCCGAACATTTTTCTTTCTCCTTCTGAACTAATTTCATTATAACCGTTTTTAACCAAAATAAAAGATTTTAGGTGAAAGTAAACTAAAAAGTGCAAATTTGTTCTTTAAAAATACAAATTCTTATTAAAAAAGAAGGATTTCTCCTTCTTAAAGTACCTCGATCCAGTATGAACAAGACCACACTTCATTTGGTTTTAAAACCATAGTTCCTTCTCTATGATAGAAATCTGGTGTTTCTTTTTCGAAATCCCCATGGGAATACCAAGGTTCAATGCATAAGAAATCCGATGCACTATCATGAGTCCATAAAGCCAAATATGGATATCCCTCAATCGATACGCGAACCACTTCTTCATCTCCATGTTTTAAAGTTACATAATTTGATTTTAAATCCTTATAAATAATCGTCGCATACTTCTTTACATCTTCTCTAGATAATTTCCATTCTTTAAATGCAACATCCTGATACTCTACATTCTTTTCGTAGCTAGGATCAAACAACAATTGTTTCGTATTTTCTTCTTTTTCAAATACCAAAGTATACGTAGAAAACTCATCATCCAATTTAAAGGCAGGATGCAAACCAAACCCAAAAGGCATGTCCTTAGAGTCATTATTTTTTACATGATACTGAATTAAAACTTTATTTCCATCCAATTTATATCCAATCTCAAAATGGAAATTAAAAGGATATTGAGCTAACGTATCCTCATTCGCATCTAAGCTAAATACAAGTTCATCTTCTTGACTTTCACCCTTTAAAGTCGCATAACGAATCAATCCATGATTTTTCATCGCATATTTTTTACCATCAATCTCATAATCCTTTGTATATGTATTTCCTACCATTGGAAATAAAGAAGGATTTCTACCAGACCACCCCTGATCTCCTTGATATAAAGTTTCATGATCTGTACTCTTCTTTACTAAGTGCAGCATTTCGCCACCCTTTCCAGCACACTCCAATTTCAATACATCATTCTCTAAAATATAAGCCATCTTATTCTCCTCCTATTCAGCTTTTATTTTCCCATTAAGAAATTGTAGATACCATCCTCATCCACTCTTCCAATTACAACATCACTAACTTCTTTTAATGCATCACATGCATTGCCCATCGCAACACCCACGTCGGCAAGCTTCAACATATCAATGTCATTGGTTCCATCCCCAAAACAATACGTTGTTTCAAATGCATGAGCAACCATGATTTTTTTCACAGCCGTTGCCTTATCTACTTGATTCGCACGCAATTCAAAACAATCCGGATATTCAACATACCCTAAATCCTTGATCAAAGGTCTTAACGACTCTTTTGTTTCTCCTTGGCAAAAAAGTAAAACGTTCAACACCTCATCCTCTTTATAAGGTTTATAAACTGGACTGTTCAGATACAATTCAAAGTATATATTATGCGCAAAACTAGAATATGGCATACCAAAATAATTTCCCCCTCTCGTACTATAACGATATTCCAAGTTTCGTTCCTTACAAAATTGATCTATACTTCTCATTTTTTCTTTTGGAATGCAATTCATTTCAAGAATCTCTTTTTGTTTATCCAAAATCAAAGCGCCACCATCACTGATCATACAATCGAATTGAAATGAACGCATACAAGAAGGAAGATTCTTTAATTCAGATTGACAACGACTCGTTGATAAAGCTACAAAGTGTCCTTGGCTTTGTAGTTCATTTAACATTTTAAAAGTTTTCTCACTCACTTCATGGAACCTGTTATTATAAAGTGTTCCATCCATATCAAAAAAATAACCATTCATATCTTAATAATAGCCTCTTTCTAATCTTTTTAAAAGAATTTTTGATTTTTAATAATAAATTCACATTGAACCTCTATAATTAGAAATGTGACTACAATCTCTTTTCTAGTAGTTTAAAACATATAACACTTCGCACAATGTGGTCACTAATGCCGCAATACACCTCCTTAAATGATTGTTGTGGCAAAAGAAAAACCTGGAAATCCAGGTTTTTCTATTTAATGAATTCTTTAATCTGATCTATACACTTTAGAGTTTCATCATATCCTAATTGAAACCAAGGACCCAATTTTTCTGGATCTGTTGTATAACGAGTGACTCCAAGATCTTTATGAGGACGCAAAACCAATGCCTTACCCTCTTTTTCAAGTTCAGCAATCTTATCCCACTGTTCCTTATAGCGAACATGACGATTTCTTAAATCATCTGTAATTTGTTTATCCTTATAAACCAAGTTTGACAGCCACAATTGCCATTTGGGAGCCGGCTTACGAACATAGCCCTCTTCCTTTGTAGAAATCACTATATGCTTATCGTTTCCAGCGCGAAGACTTTGTTCAATGCTAATCATATCTACAAGACCAGCGTCCATCCACATTTCCCCATTAAACTTATAAGGTTTAGCTAGAAGCAACAAAGCACAACTTGCCTTGATCAACGTTTCATCTTTATCAATATAACTTTTATTAAAATATTCTACCTTATGTGTTTTTAGATTATACAATCCTACTTCCATTTGCGTTTCACTATTTTGGAAAGCTTCTAAATCCAATGGAACTCTAGACTCAATAAAATCATACGTAGCTTCAATACCAAAGATCGAACCTTCTTTAAAGAATGGTCGCCATCCAACTACACCCTTTTGACAAGGTGCATCAACACCTGTAACCTCTAAACGATCTACCTGTTTTGAAACATAACTCAATAAAATTTCTGTACCCGCACTAATTCCTACACAATAAGGAAGAATAATGTCGTGTTCGAGTAAACATTTTAATACTCCTGCAGAATAAGCAGCCTTAGTACCTCCACCTTCTGCAACAATACCAACTCTACTCACGCACTACACCACTTTCTTTTGCCGCATCTGCAACTGCTTGAGCCACAACATCTGCAACTCTTGGATCTAAAGCGGAAACAATAATATGTTCACTATCCAACATATCTTCTGTAATCATTGAACTGATCGCATAAACAGCCGCTTCTTTCATCGCATCATTGATACAAGTTGCACCTGCTTTTAATGCACCTTTAAAGATACCTGGGAAAGCCAACACATTATTGATTTGGTTTGGATGATCACTACGACCCGTACCCACAATATAGGCACCAGCTTCTTTTGCGTCTTCCGGCTCAATTTCAGGCACTGGATTCGCCATTGGGAATACAATTGCCTTTTCATTCATAGACGCAATCATTTCTTTAGATACGATATGACCTGCACTAACACCAATAAATACATCTGCACCAACTAATGCATCCTTTAAAGAACCTGTTTTTCCTTCTTTATTTAACTTATCAATCAATCCTCTTTGACCACTTGTTAAATCCATATCAGCTGTTAAGATACCTTGCTTATCCACTAAAATAACATTACCCAAACCAATCTTTAAAATCAAAGTCGCAATCGCAACACCAGCACTGCCCGCACCATTGATTACGATTGTTGAATTTTGTTTTTCAGCCAATTTCAAAGCATTTACCAAAGCAGCACAAACTACAATAGCTGTACCATGCTGATCATCATGGAAAACAGGAATATTCATTTTTTCCTGTAATCTTTTTTCAACTTCAAAACAACGAGGAGCCGCAATATCTTCTAAGTTAATTCCACCAAAGCTTGGCTCTAAGCTCGAAATAATCCGAACCAATTCATCTGTATCTTGTGTATTCAAGCATAATGGAACGGCATCCACATTTCCTAGCGCCTTAAACAATACACATTTACCTTCCATTACCGGCATACCTGCTTCAGGACCAATATTTCCTAATCCCAAAACCGCACTACCATCACTAATAACCGCAACAGTATGTGCTCTACCCGTATAGACATAACTGTTCTTTTTATCTTTTTCGATTTCTAAACAAGGTGCCGCAACACCCGGTGTGTAGGCAATCGATAAATCATCTCTATTTTCAATCTTCATTTTTGGAACAGTTTCTAATTTACCATTCCACTTAGCATGTAACCTTAAAGCTTCTTTAGCGTAATCCATGACAACCTCCTACTCAACGATTTTTAATACGATTTCAACCATCTTTTCCATCTTTTGAATACTTGCGAATTCAAAACGACCATGATGATTAAATGAACCCGTACCTAAGTTTGGACAAATTAATCCTCTTGCCGTCAACATTGCACCATCAGTTCCACCACGAATTGGTGTACTAACTGGTGTTACATCACATTGACGCAATGCATATTTTGCCTTATTCACACTACGCATATCCCCATGCATATATTGACGCATGTTTTCGTATTGATCACGAATCGATACATGAACACGATTTCCGTATTTTTCATTCATCTTATCCGCAATTGCTTCCATCTTCTGTTTTTGTGCAATAAAACTTTGTTTACTGTGATTACGAAGAATGTAAGTTAATTTTGCATCTTCACAAATTCCTTCCATATCCACTAGATGATAGAATCCTTGACGCCCCTGTGTATGTGAAGGTGTTTGTTTTTTTGGAAGACTCGAAGCATATTCCATTGCTAATAAACTCGCATTGACCATACGATCCTTAGCATCTCCAGGATGAATGCTTGTACCATCAAATGTGACAATAGCTTGTGCTGCATTAAATGTCTCATAATCAACCGAATCAATACGATCACCATCAATTGTGAACGCGTAATCCACGGTAAACTTATCTAACTCAAAGTTTTCGACACCACGACCTACTTCTTCATCTGGAGTAAAGGCAACCGCAATAAATCCATGTTCTTTTTCTGATCGAATCAACTGTTCCATAGCCTCTAAAATAATCGCAATTCCTGCTTTATCATCTGCACCAAGTAATGTCGTCCCATCTGTAACAATCAAATCATCTCCAATGCAGTTTGCCAAAGCTGGAAATTCTTCTTTAGACATGGAATACTCTTCATTTAATTGAATTGTATTTCCATCATATTTTGAAATTACACGACACTTTACATTCGCCCCCGTAATTTCAGTTGCCGTATCCATATGTGCAATAAACCCAATACGATCCATCTTCTTATCTGTATTCGCATTTAGGTATGCATACACAATACCTGTATCGGTTAATTCAACAGAATCAAAGCCTAATTTTTCACATTCAGCCTTTAGTTCACGAGCTAAAATCAATTGTTTTTCAGTGCTAGGTGCACTTGTACTTTCTTCACTTGACTGTGTGTCAAATGATGCATAATGCATTAATCTTTTTTCTACTGCCATATTAAATCCCCCTTTATGCCAGTTCTTGTGCTAAACGAGGCACAATTTGTTTTTTACGAGAAACAAATCCTTGATCCTTGAATTCTTCTACAACATCACGAACAAAATGCGATAACTTACCTACATATAAGAAACGTGAACCACGACCTTCGACATTAGTGATAACCATCAACATCAAGTCATATTCATGTATCGTGTTTTGTTCATCCATGTACTTCAAGAAATCCTCTTTAATTTCATCCACAATACTCAAATCAAACGTAAAAACCTGACTTACCGCAATATGATATCCACTCAACATATATTCTTTAACATCATTGTAAAGAATATTCTTGAATTCTTTTCCACGAATCGTAGCCGTATTTTCGAATAATTCTTTAGCCATCGCATCAAAATCAATATCATATTCACTTGATAAACGCTTTGCCAAATTACGATCAATTGTCGTACATGTTGGTGAATTAAAATTCATTGTATCACTAATCATGCCATACGCAATCAATTTTGCGATGATCTCAGGCATTTTAACACCATATTCTGCATACATCAATCCAACAATCGTACAAGAACTACCTACTATCATATTTCTAAATACAATTGGACGATCTGTTTCAATATCACCAATACGATGGTGATCCACAATCTCTACAATATTCGCCGTTTCAATATCGCTGATACTCTGTTTCTTTTCATTATGATCCACAAGAATAAACTGTTTCTTTTCAGCCTTCAATAAGTTATATCGAGCGACAGACCCCAATATTTTTTTCTGGAACACAACAGGATAAGATGAGTGACGCGTCTTCAACATTTCACGTTCCACATCCTCTACATATTCACTTTTATTAAAGCGAATCACTTTATTAGCCGGAGTCATAATCAATTCAACCGGAATCGAACGATAAATCATTTGAATGATTTTCATAATATTATAAGGCGTACTAATTAAAGTAACTCCCATTTGTTTTGCCATTTCAATAATATAGCTATTTGGAACAAAATTTTCTGCCACGACAATAACAGCACAACCCTTTGCCATACTCTTGATCATACTATCTTCATGATCATTTAAAACCATGATGGCACCTTTTAGATCTCTATCCATCAAGCGTTTGTCCGCAATACGAACAAATCCACTTCTTTCAAGATTTCCCTTTAAAATAAAAGACCCCTTTACACTGGCAACTAAATTTTCTAATGGTGTTTCTTTTAATAATTCACTCGTAATATTTAAATCCTGCATCTGAATCTTAGAAACATCACCTAAAGTAACCATACCCTTATATTCATTTTTATCATCAACAACATACAAAGTCTTTACATGATTTTCTAAGCATAAATCCCATGCACGACGAATCGTTTGCCCTTCTTCAATTGTCACCGCATCATCAATTTCAATTTCTTCCAACGTTGAACGTGCAGTCGTTAATAAAACTGGCATATTTACATGTAATTTATCTAATATAAATTTAGTTTCTGGATTCAAAGTCCCCAAACGAGCAGCTACCGCATTGATTCCAGTCTGTCTTTTTAATTCTGCAAGAGCTAAAGCAGCACAAATTGAATCTGTATCAGGGTTTTTGTGTCCAATTACATAAATTGGTAAACTCATCGAATTCTCCTCTCAATTATCTTAATTTTGTATATAATATTATAACATGAAAAAAAAGAAGATTCATTATCGAATCTTCTTACTTAACAGCGTCTTTCAAAGCTTTACTAGCTTTAAATTTTACAGATTTGCTTGCAGCAATTTCAATTTTTTCCTTAGTAGCTGGATTGATACCAGTACGAGCTGCTCTTTCACTAATTGAGAATTTACCAAATCCGAATACATCTACAGTACCATTATCTTTTAAAGTATCCGCTACTGTATCGAATACGAGTTGAACATAAGCTGTTGCGTCTTTTTTTGAACAACCGAATTCTTCAGCCAATTTTTCAGCTAAATCTTTTTTATTAATAACATTAGACATTTACATGTTCCTCCTCTAATTATTACCACGCTATTTTATCATTTCTATAACTAGAGTGCAACGTCTTTCATTATTGATTCCACCACATATTTTGGTAAGCCAACCACATTGGTATAATCACCTTCAATATGATCCACAAAATCACATTCCTGTATACCATAAGAGCCTGCTTTATCCATACATTTCCCACTATTTACATACGAAATAATATCTTGTTCTGTAAGTTTCTTAAAATAAACATCTGTCGTTTCGACATGTAAAAAAGTTTGTTTTTTATAGATTACACAAACACCCGTTTTTACTTGATGCCTACGATTTGATAATGCGTTCAACGTCTTTAACGCATCCTCTTTTGATTTTGGCTTACCCAATATTTTTTGATTCAAACATACAATCGTATCTGCCGATATAATAATCGAGTCTGAATAGAATTCTCTTACTTCTTTTGCCTTAGATTCAGCAACCTTTTTTAAAGCCTCATCCAAACCTAAACTTAAATCAAACACTTCATCCTTTTTGGCTGGACAAACAATAAAATCGTAGCCCAAGTCTTTTAATATCTCTTTTCTTCGCGGAGATTTAGACGCAAGTACAATCATCTTTCAAAACCTATCGGTGCCTTTTTCACCATATAATAAATAGCCAATCCACTTGCCAGAGCAACAAAACAAATCACTTTGATTACACAAGCAAGTACTAGCTTATAAAAAATTGTTTCTGGAAGCATACAAATCATGAAATCCGTATTGGGGTCTAACAGCCACAATTGATTCGTAAAGAAAATCGTATGAAACCATGTCCAGAAACTTGTAAAATCTGTAAAGATCCAAAACCCAAAGAACACAAGCATTACTATGAATGTAAACATGGCCGTTAAAAAACCTTTACTCAAATACGCAAACATCAATTCTTTTTCATTCCAGTAAAAATATAAAATAATCAACACTAGAATAATAAGCGCTGTTTTAGCAAACCTTAAAGCATTCTGATACAACGCCTTTACATCCACCATATGACTCGTTTCTTTTTCATTAAAAGTTTCTTGAGATACACCATACCACGTGATATGTCCCTTGATATCATCACGCTTGTCATCTAAATAATCCAACAATAAACGAATACTTTGATTCAAATCTTTCTTAGAAACACCAATATCACTAGCCAAATCCATCTCTTCATATTCAGGAATATAAAAATCTGGATTTAATGCTGTACTCTTGATACTAAACACAACACAAACAATGATAAAGCACCAGCCAAATATAAAACTTAAAACACGTCTCATTATTCTACAGCTACCAAATCAGCCTTTTCTACCATTGGCATAGCCTCAATCAAACTGACTAAAGACTGAATACCGATTTCTAAATCACTAATATCTAAAGTAAGTGCTACGTTGGCAATTCCATTAATAGGAATCGTTTGGTTAATAGCTAAAACATTAACTTGTTTTACAGATACTAAAGATAAAACTTTAGAAAGTGTGCCCTTTTCATTTCTTAAAATCATCGAAATAATTGCCTTACGATTCGATTGTTCTGCATTAAATGAAAAAACGGCATCCTTATATTTATAATATGTGCCCCGCGAAATACCAACCATTTTAACAGCTTCACTAATTCTTTTTGCCTTGCCCGACTGTAATAAAATACGTGCCTGCATAACTTGTTCTAAAACATCCGGTAAAATATCGCCGCTCACAACATAATATTTACTCATATTTTATAAACGCCCCCTCTTTGGCTATAGTTAAAAATCTATAATCCAATTCACTAAAACAAGATTCTAAAATCTTGGATAATTCAACCAAATGAGATTCTTCTAACGAAACAACCATAATAGTTGAACCACTTCCTGAAATCCACATTGGAAGTTGTTTTGAATCACAATACTTCTTTATCCTATCATATTCCTTAATAAATTGCCTACGATATGGTTCATGCAACAAATCCCTACAAGAACTTGCAAGTAAAGACTCATCCCCCTGTTGCAAAGCCTGAATAAAGACGAGTGCATGCGATACTTGTGAAACACAATCTTTAAATGCCATACCAGTCGGCAAAACCTTTCTTGCCTGAGAAGTTTTTACTTCATAACGAGGTACAATGGCCAAACAGTGATAGTTTGCACATGGAACAAGACTCATTTTCACATCTTCTCTTTCCATAAAACAAGCTGTAGCCTGACCAAAAATAGCTGGTGCTACATTATCAGGATGTCCCTCTATACTTGTGGCAATCTTTAAGATTTCCATCTTGTCCATACCCTTTTTAAACCATGCATCACAAGCTAAGATTCCCGCAACAACACACGTTGAACTTGAACCCAAGCCACGGGCAAAAGGCACATCTGTATCTATCGTTAGTTTAAAAGTCGGATATCCCAAATGTAAATAGTCACAAGTTGTATAAAAGGCTTGCACGACTAAATTGTTTTGTCCTTTAAATTCACCCGGACAACCTTCTACAATCAACGTATCACTTTCTTCAAAAGTAAAGTGAGCCCACCAGTCTACAGCCATACCAAGACAATCAAATCCCACGCAACAATTTGCGCTTGTTGCTGGGACACACACACTAATCATGGAATACCTCTTTTGTACTTTCACATACCACGTCTTTCATAGATGCTACATCGATAACACGATCATGTAAAACATCTAAGTCTTGAAGTTCCTTTAATTGAGTAGGAATTGCATCTTGACAATATTTTGATAAATCTTGCATAGCCATCCATTCATTATCTTCCGTATATCCTAATGCTTTCAAAACATCTTGACTGAATTTATAAGGTGAAGCTGTAGCCAAAGAAACAATAGGACGATCTTTACATTCTTTTGCGACTTTGTACGCAATGGTCGAATGCGGATCTAAAACATAGTTTGTCTTATCATAAACCAATTTGATTTCTTCACTCGTTTCTTTGTCATCTACACTGCCACACGTAAATAAGTTTTGAATGGTTTTAAAAGTTTCATCATCAATCTGATAACGACCCTTTTCATTTAATTCCTGCATCCATTTCGATACTTTTTGTGTATCCTTATTAGATGCATAATATAATAGTCGTTCTAAGTTTGAACTAATCAAAATATCCATACTTGGTGAAATAGTCTGGATAAAATCTCGATTTCGATCATAGATACCTGTCGTTAAAAAATCTGTTAATACACGATTCGCATTGCTGGCAACATAGAACTTTTCTACTGGCAACCCCATCAAATATGCATAATATCCAGCTAAAACATCTCCAAAATTTCCAGTTGGAACACTAAATGAAACTTTATCCCCTAATTTGATAGCACCTTGATGCACTAATTGTTTGTAGCTATCAAAATAGTAAACGATTTGAGGAACCAGACGACCCACATTAATGGAATTAGCACTTGTCAAAAGAATATTTTGTTTCGCACAATACGCATTCAATTCTTCATCTAAGAATAGACGTTTTACTTGGCTTTGCGCATCATCAAAATTGCCTTGAATTCCAAATACATTCACATTCTTTCCTTTTTGCGTAACCATCTGACGATATTGAATGGCACTAACCTTTTTATATGGATAGAAAACATTAATACCAATATTTTCTACATCACAAAACCCAGATAAAGCCGCTTTACCTGTATCTCCACTTGTGGCAGTTAAAATCAATGCTTTTTGGTTCGTAGTTTTTAAGGCACAGGACATTAATTGTGGTAAAAGAGTTAACGCAACATCTTTAAAGGCACATGTAGGACCGTGGAAAAGTTCTAACACATAAACATCATCTACTTTTTTTACAGGTGTAATCTCTTTTTTAGAGAAAGCATTCGCATATGCATTTTCAACACATGTCACCAATTCTTCCTTCGTATAATCTGTAAGAAGATGTGAAAGTATATAAACGGCATTTTCTTTATAAGACTTTGAACATGTTAAGGATAAATCTAAATGAATTTGATCTAAAGTTGGAAGTACGTATAAACCTCCATCTGGACTCATTCCATTTAGTATGGCTTGCTTGCTGGAAACGCTTTGGTGTGCGTCTCTTGTAGAAATATAATCGTTCATGTGAATCCTCCTTGAAAATCTATATTCCATATGATACAATGTTCACACTTTAAAAACAAGTGTTTTCTAAAAAGATACAGGAGGAACTATATGAACGCAGTTATCTTAGGTTATGGAGTTGTCGGAAAAGGAATTGAAATCCTGGCAAAAACATTGGATGATATCAATATAAAATACGTTTATGTACGTAAAGAAAAAGAAAACCTACCTTATTTTTCTAACAATGAAGATATGGTAGTTCAAGATGATATTGATATCGTTTTTGAATGTTTAAACGGATTAGAACCTGCCAACACATTGATTCAAAAAGCTTTGAAAAAAGGAAAACATGTCATCAGCTCAAATAAAGCTGTTGTCGCAACCTATCTCGATACCTATTTAGAGCTTGAAAAAGAATATGGAGGAAGCATTCAGGTAGAAGCTTGTGTTGCAGGTGGTATTCCATTTATCGATGCCTTATTAAAACTAAAAAGACTTGAACCACTACAAGGCTATGAAGGTATCTTTAATGGCACAAGCAACTACATTTTAGATTCTATGCAAAAAAACAACTTGGATTTTGAAGACGTTTTAAAAGAAGCTCAAGATAAAGGATATGCTGAAAAAGATCCATCTAACGATATTGATGGTGTTGACGTATATTATAAAACAAAGATTTCTAACAGCTTAGCTTTCAACACACCCATCGTTGACATTCCATATTATGCAGGAATTCGTACAATCAAAATGTTGGACATTAAATTCATCAAAATGAACAATAAAGTCATACGTCATTTATCCATATCAAGACAAATTGACGATAAAATTATTTCCATTATCGCTCCATGTTGCATGGATGAAAATGATTTTTTAGCCAATGTTCCTAGCAACTACAACGCACAAAAAATCCTATCTCATAGCTTTGATACACTAGGCTATTATGGTCAGGGCGCCGGCCAATTACCTACAGCGCAAGCCATGGTACAGAATGCTTTAGATACACTTGAAAATAAAGAAAGAAAAATTGTTTATTCAACACCAAAAGAATTTGATACGTCTCTATTAAAAGAAACGTGGCTAATTCGCAGTGATGTTTCCCTAGAGAATTACTATCCTATTCAAAAGAAAGAAGCAAACTATTACTGGATTGAAAACCAGGATATGTCAATCATTAAGAAAGTTAAAGAATTAGATAAAAATAGTTTTATCACATTATGGAGGTAGTCATATGTTAAAAATCACTAAATTTGGTGGTTCTAGTGTCGCAAATGCTGAACAGTTCAAAAAAATCAAAGCCATCATCCAACAAGATCCAACACGCCGATACATTGTTGTATCGGCTCCTGGAAAACGTTTTGCGGCCGACAATAAAATCACAGATCTGCTTTACTTGTTAGATGCCCACAGAAAATACCATGTTGATGCATCGAGCGTCTTTAAACTCATCAAAAACCGTTTCATCGAAATAAAAAATGAATTAGGCCTTAAACAACCCATCGAAAAAGAGTTGGATGCCTTTTACACCAATCTTAACCAAATGTCCCAAGCTGTTATCGTCAGTCGCGGTGAATACTTCTGTGCTAAATTAATGGCTGAATATCTAGGTTATGCCTTTGTGGATGCCAAAGATATTATTCGTTTTAAACTAGATAAATCTATTGACTGGGATGCGACCAGCGCAAAACTTCAAGCTAAATATGCTCAATACGACCATTTTGTTTTCCCAGGCTTCTATGGCACAAGTGCAAATGGACACATTCAAGTCTTCCCACGTGGCGGAGGCGATATTACAGGGGCTATTTTAGCAAAATGTCTTCATGCCGACGTATATGAAAACTGGACCGATGTGTCTGGATTTTTAATGGCCGATCCTACAATTGTTAAAAACCCAAAAGGAATTACTCATATCACATATTCAGAACTAAGAGAACTTTCCTATATGGGAGCTAGCGTTTTACATGAAGAAGCTATTTTCCCGGTTAAAGAAGCTAACATTCCAATCCACATTTTAAATACCAATCGCCCTCAAGACGCAGGTACAATCATCCAAGAACATTCAAAAGTAAAAAGTGAATATCCAATTACAGGTATTGCAGGTAAAAAGGATTTTATGTCTATCTATGTTTATAAAAAGCATATGTCAAATGAAGTCGGTTTCATTCGTAAAGCTCTATCCATCCTAGAAAAATACCACATCAGTATTGAACACATTCCTAGTGGAATTGACTCATTCAATATTGTTGTAGAAAAAAAAGAAATTGAAGAGAGTCTTTATGAAATCTTGGCACACTTCAAAGATGAACTAAAACCAGATAAATTAACTGTCCAAGAGGATTTAGCTTTAATTTCTACTGTAGGTAAAAACATGTCCGATAAGCCAGGTACAAGTGGCAAGTTATTTGGTGCCTTAGGTAAAAATAACATCAACATTGTCATGATTGCCCAAGGTAGTGATGAAATCAATATCACAGTGGGAGTCAAGAAAAAAGACTTCACAAAAACAGTCCAAGTTATATATGATACTTTCGTAGGAGGAAATGAAGAATGACAACAATCGCAATTGCCGGTGCTACAGGTGCTGTAGGACAACAAATGTTAGAATGCTTAAAAGAAAGAAACATTCAGGCTGACCTTAAATTATTGGCTAGTGCCAGATCAAAAGGCAAAGAAATCGATGGACACATTGTTGAAGAACTCACAAAAGAAAGTTTTCAAGGTGTTGACTATGTTTTAGGAGCAACTGGAAATGACATCACAAAAATGTGGATGCCATGGGCCAAAGAAGCAGGATGTATCGTTGTTGATAATTCAAGTGCATTCCGTTTAGACAAAGATGTTCCTTTGGTAATTCCTGAAGTGAACAAAGAAGATATTAAAGGCCATCATGGCTTGATTGCCAATCCAAACTGTGCAACGATTATTGCCCTTGTAGCTTTACAAGCTTTACATAAAAAATACCGCATCAAACGAATGATTGTGACAACATTTCAAGCTGTATCAGGTGCTGGTGTTCAAGGAATTGAAGATTTAAAGAATCAAATTGAAGATGAAAATGTTCCATCAAAAGCTTTCCCTTACCAAATCGCATTTAACTTGATTCCTCAAATCGGAGATTTTGATGATTTAGGCATCTCAAAGGAAGAATGGAAGATGCAAAATGAGGCAAGAAAAATGTGGCACGATGATGCTTTAAAAGTTAACTGTACTTGTGTACGTGTCCCTATTTGGCGTTCTCATTCTGAAAGTATCACCATCGAATGTGAAAATGAAGTGGATGTCAATGAGGCGAGAGAATTAGTATCCAAAGCTGAAGGCGTACTATTAAAAGATGATCCAAAAAATCAAATCTATCCAATGCCAAAGGATACGACAAATCAAGACTTAGTTCATGTTGGAAGAATTCGTAAAGACATCACGGATGAAACAAATCATACATTATCTCTATTCTGCTGCGGAGACCAGATTCGTAAAGGTGCTGCTACAAATGCAGTCCAAATTCTAGAAGAATTATTAAAGGCAAACGATTAATTTCGCTTGCCTATTTTTTAGTTAATTTCAATATCTCCACTTGTTGTATTTAAAGTTAAGGTCGCATTATTTGTTCCTAGCACACGAGTTACAGAACCCATTAATTCTTCTTCCCCAATTTCAATATCTCCACTCGTTGTAGAAGCTTTGACTGAAACATTATTGATATTTTCTACACTTACATCTCCTGATGTGGTATTTAATGTATTATCTCCAGTTAATTGGCCATCAAATTCTATATCTCCACTTGTAGTTACAAAAGTACAATTATTTAAATTTCCATTCTCAATAGAAATATCACCAGACACACTTGTCACTCTAGAATCCTTTAATGCCACGTTTTGAGTTTCAACATCCCCTGCAACAATATTGCCATTCACAATTAAAGAATCATTTATCGTATAAATAATCACTTCATTATCATCGTGACCGACAAAATGTTTATCTGAAATTGTTTCTTTTACAGTTAAAACACCATCATCAACAGAATAATCCAGTTTTTGTTTCTTCGCATCCTGCAAACGATAAGAAATCGCGTTCTCACTTGATTTCTCAATTTTAACATCCATACTTGTCAAATCTAAATTGACAGAAGTAAAATCTTCGATTTGTTCATGGTTCAAAGGTTCTTTCGCAATAGATATTTCTTCAGATACTTCGCCAATGTCCACATTCGTATTCGTAATTAAATGAATCGCAAGAAAGCTACCTCCTGCAATACAAACAAGAATAAGAATAAATACTATAATGAATCCTTTTTTCATCAAACCACCTCTTTCACTACTAGTTTATCACCACTACTTTGTTTTGTACAGTAGTATGCTCAAAAAAAGAAGAATTACTCTTTAATTCTTCCCTTCTCAACATTAGGAATAATGAAATGCTCATACATATACTTCCACAACACTTCACTACCCTCATGTGTTTTTTCGTTTCGCTTTAATATCTTTTCAAGATGCACACCATTTTCAACCCACATTCTTCCATCCGTCGCAGCATTCAACATAACAGGCTGAAAATTATCCATCACTCTGGCAAACTTAGCTTCCGGTGTTCTTCTTTCTTCAAATTCATTTCACAAATGTAATACTTTCTTTGCCTGATCTTCTGGCAATAAATTAAAAATGCGATTAGCTGCTAAATTCTCTCTTTCATTTTGCGTTTTCAAGCCTTGATCATCATATGCATAGGTATCCCCTGCATCAATTTCCACAAGATCATGAATCAACAACATAGAAATTGTTTTTAATACATCAACTTTTTCATTGGCATATTCACTTAATAATAGTGTCATAATAGCCATATGCCAAGCATGTTGAGCATCATCCTCAAAGTCTTTCCCATTGCTTTGAAGTGTCTTTCTTTTGATTTGTTTTTCTTTATCAATTTCCAAAATAAATTGCATCTGTTTTTCAATTCGTTCCATACCATCACCAACACCATTTTAACACACAAAAAGGCCCGGATTCACTCAGGCCTAATCTATTACGTCAACTTCGAAATCATTAGTGAACTTGAGGAAGGAGCAAAATACGATTTCTATTGACGCAAACCTTCTTAAAACTTCCTTTCGAAGCCAATGAAATTATATCATCATTTGCAACTGTTTACAATATAGTTGTAAATATTTTACATTTTCGTGAAAGTATAAACATATATAATATTACACAAGATATCACACTTACCAAAACAACTCCGATTACAGATAACTTTTTGGCTTAACCTTCAATTTGTTGTTATGACATAAATAATGTCAAAATTGCTTGTATACTTTAAGTATCTAAAAGGTAGGCACTTATATGAACACAATCAATTCCTCTAATTTCTTACTTCCTAATGTTGCGGACAAACTATGCTCTTATCAAAAAGAACGTGTATCTTTGATGATCAATGATTTTATTGAAATAAACAAGCAGATGGATAGTTATCATTTTGAATACTGTCCTAAATGTGGTGCTTATCATCCAGTTCTTGTAAAGGCAGGTAAGACAAAAGCAGGGAAACAGATGCTTAAGTGCAATGCATGCAATAAAAGATTTGTCTGTGATCATGGTCAGTTGACATTTTATTCACACCAGAGCCAAGCAAAATGGAACGATCTAATCATTCAAACACAGAACGGAAATTCTATTCTTAAAACAGCCGCAAAAATAAATGTAAATGAATTCACTGCTTTTCGCATGCGTCATAAATATCTTCATTTTATTGAAGTTATGGAGTATCCCATACAAGCTTACGAAAGAGATTGAAGTTGATGAAACGTATGTAACACATTGCAGAAAAGGACGAAAAATAGAGGGTCATCCAGGGAAGAAACGAGGAACACCCGCTAGAAAAAGAGGCTTGTCAAAAGAAAAGATATGTATCCTAACAGCGGTGCAGCGATCGGGAAACTGCCTTGCTCGTTCTTTTAATGTGGCTAAACCAAGAATTGACGATGTGTTACAGTTTAGTCGCTGTATTGAAGATAAAAGCTATGTATGGACAGATGGATTAGCTAGTTACCAGAAGGTGCTCGAAGAAAAGAGATGCGAGAATAAAATTCTAGTCAGCTATAAAAGTTATGACTCTGTAAATCATCTAAACAATGTTAATTCTTTTCATTCGCAAATTCAGGCACAATATACGTGTTATAAAGGTATATCTAGTAAATACATCAATCGATATAACGCCTTGTTCACCCTACAACGCGAATATCTTGGAATGGATTCACAAGAAATGTTACGTTTGATCATGAAACGTTTGAGAAAGATCCATGTATATTTTTATATACGCCAAATTCGTAAAGAATGTTTATTTCCGTTCGCTATCGTTTAGAAAGTACCTATATCAACAAATTGAAGGTTAAGCCATACCAAATTATCATTCAGCGATAAAAAAATATTCATTCCATTCAAGTGTTGATTTATATAATTGCTTACCTTTGAACATAAATGACAATATAATAAGCACTAATGCTAAACCTTTTGATAATAAAATTTTTACAAGAATAATTGCTGCCAGTAGTAATAATTTCATCATCATTAAAATTCCTCTCCTTGCTGTTTCTTTTCATAATATATGGTTGTTATTAGTTCGATTATCCAACTAATAGATAATAAAAGTCCTAAAACAATCAGAATTGCTACTGTTAAAATATTTTCAGTAAAATAGAATGCAATCATAGACAATATTACGCAGATGAAGATAAGTGCTTGAAGAATGACAAACGCTGAACATAGACTTTTCAATTTGACAATACTGTTTCTTACATTTATTTTTGAGGATATATCTTCTTCTGTGCATTTTTTAGACAACGCTCTGATTAAAGAATTTAACCCAATTGACAATGCAAGAAATGAAATAACGATATTTCTGATTTGCAAAATCATTAAATCAGAGGGCACCGTCAAATTTTTTATCAAAGAAATAGCACCTATTACACAAAATATAGTACCTGTAATTAAGCCTTTTTTATTGTAAGCTTTCATTATCATACACTCCCCTGTATCTTGGTACAAAAGAGTATAAACTATACACGAACTGTAAAGTCAAGAGTTTTCATTAATCTTAATCATAATTTTTGTAATATAATCAGCTTCATCAGAAATAACAAAATCATTCAAGCCAACTTCATAAGCATAGTCAGTAAGTTGTAGATTATTTCCATGAGCATAATCAAGCATCTGTTGATATAAGGCTGGTAATTTATCCCATTTACCCTTTTGATAACCACAGAGATATTTTCCTTGTGGTTTTATAAAACTATTCGGAACAGATTTTTTGTTTAAGGCAATCGTGTATATTCCCTCGTATTTATCGAAGTTCATCTTATATACATTGTCAAGCGAAATAAAGCTTCCCATTCCCATTCGTATTTGTTCTATTCCCCATATATCTTTCAAACGAGAGAAAATTTGTGTTATATCATCTTCTGAGAAATCATAAGGATAGACTAAAAGCCTTTCTGATTTACATTCTTCAATTCTGATTTCCCGTTCCTGTAAAGTTTCACAAAAAAATATTTGTTCTTTCTTGCTCTGCATTACAGTTTTAATATCTTTCAGCTTTTGAATTTGCTTATCAACTTCTTGTTCTTTTTCGTTCACAATTTTTAAGAAATCAGCAGGTGTAGGATTTTTTCGATATATTTCGATTTCCTCAATACTCATATTTAATTCTTTCAACATACGGATATATTCAAAATCTATACTTTGTGAAATATCATAATAGCGATAGCCATTATCAGATTTTGTAAGTGGACGGAAAAGCCCGATTTCATCATAATAATGTAATGTGCGTTTGTTTACTTCGTGTAATTTTGCAAATTGTGCAGTTGTCAGCTTTTTAATCTCTTTTCTCATTTTCTTAAAACTCCTTATTTACATTACAGTTACTGTATACTTTATCATATATGATATGAATGATGTAAACAAGGAGAAGAACAATGAAAATAAAATTACGTGAATATCAAAAACAAGATTTTAAAGCTTTAGAAACTATCATTAGGGAAACATGGCATTATGATGATTTTAGCAGTTCCAAAATAGCGGTTAAACTAGCAAGAGTATTTTTAAGCAGTTGTTTAACCAACTATACATTTTCAAGAGTAGCGGTAGTTGATGGAAATGTGGTTGGTATTATATTAGCTAACAATATTTCTAAACATAAATGTCCTCTTTCAAATCGACTGTTACAAATAAAATCAATACTATCCTTATATAGTTCAAAAGAGGGTCGGAATGTTTCAAAAATTTTTGGTAACGTCAATGGAATAGATAAACAATTATTGAATGAAAACAACAAAATTTATCCGGCAGAGCTTGCCTTATTTGCTGTAAGTTCTTCATGTAGAGGAAAAGGAATTGGTAAAATACTCTTTCAGTCAACTCTCGATTACATGAAGCAGGAAAAACTGAAAGAATTTTATTTGTTTACAGATACAAGCTGTAATTATGGTTTTTATGAACATCAAGGAATGAAAAGACGATTAGAAAAGGAACACATATTTAACATCAAAGGACAGCAAGCGGTAATGAAATTCTTTATTTATGACTATCAATGTTAATGATAACAGTTATTCTTTCTTCCCATGATTACCTGCCACAGCAAAAAAAGCCCTGTCAAGAGCTTGCCGCCATTGGTGGTGTTATGCACTCTTGATCAGGCTTTTTGTTTACTGTATCTTTTCGTAAGAGGAAAAAGATTATTCGTCCTCATCATCATCAAAATTATCCGTTATCCACGGTAATTTCGATAACAGTTCCATATCCTCTTTTGAGTTCGGGTTTATCATTTTCACGACTTGATAAGGTGTCCTATACTTGTGTTCCTCAATGCTTTCCCAAACATATCCATGCTGTATAAATCATCATGGCGGTTTAACAGTTTTTGGAATTCCAAATGTTGGATAAATTCTTTGATTGGGTAAAGGTCGGACGCTTCAATGCTTGTTCCATTGATATAGTCGGTAATGTATTCCCGTAACTTTTCTAACTCATATTCCAGCCATTCTTCCTCGCTGTCAAAGAAGTTATCATAATGTCCATGCTTCAATTCTGCATTTAATCGTTCCTCTGCTCTCAAAAACTGACGGACTTCTTTTTCAGACTGATTAACATATTTCCATTCCCCCGATAACAATTCATTGGGTGTTACGTCCAGCACTTCCATTATCTTTTCCAACGTTTCATAAGCAGGATAGTTCAACCCTCTTTCAATCTTGGAAAGGCTCTGCATATTGATACCGGTTTTATCCGCAAGCTCCTGTTGTTTCATTCCTCTAAATTTTCTTATGGTCTGTATATTATTTCCTAAATGGCTTATTTTCATTGCATACCCCTCCATATCTCGTTATACCTTTGCTATTATAAATCTATCATGCTTAATATGATTTATATAGACAAAAATAGATATTGATCATTAAGCATATAGGAATCACTATGTTCTTGTAATTGAATAGGCACAATAGAATGAAATACAAAAACATTCAAAAAGAAATACCTATCTGATTAAACCCGTAGATATGAATATCGGTTGAAATGGAATTTGTTTAAAAAGGGTAAAACAGGACTTGTCGACAGAGCATTGCAGGACTGTTGGCGTACGTGAGCAAAAACGACATGACGGATTGCCGTCAAAGGACGGAAATGCTTTGTCGGCTGGCGAGCCTTGTCTGTGCCTCCGTTATCTAACAGGGGGCACTATTTCACAAAAGACAAGTAAAAAATCATACAACCCCAAAGCTGCAAGGAGTAATATGAAGTTTTAAGAAGATAGTAACTTCACATTCTTTTGAATAGTGGTTTACAGGTATTTCAAGGCTATTATAGGATTGGAGGAATACAATGAACAATTTAGAATTTGCACTTGAAATGAAGAACAAACATCTTGCAAGCGCTCTTTCACAAGGAGAACTTGCGCGTCTTACCCATGTATCAAGATATAGTATAAAAGGAAAACCCAAGGTTGCGATTGATTACAATATGCCTTTTGTCCGTATGGTAAAGAAATACAACAAGCACCATAAGGAAAACCCTTTGCCACATATCACACCACATACACTACACCATACATTCTGCACAAGACTGGCAAGCAAGAACATGAATCCATAAGATTTACAGTATATCATGGGGCATTCAAATATCAGTATCACAATGAACTGGTATGCTCATGCGTCCATAGATACTGTAAAATCAGAGGTTCAGCGTCTAATCGCATAGAAGTATTTACCACGATTTTAACCACGCTTGATAGCGAAAATATAATAAGATAGACCTAGATATGTGAGGTTTACCACAAAAGAAAAATGCCTGTATAGCCGATAAAATAAGGCTTTGCAGACATTTAAGAAGGTATAAAAAGATAGTCAAAGACATATATAATTTATTAATAAAGACTGTAAATATAATTATTACATAAGCAACATTCTGAGCTAACATTGTGACAGCAGCCATTTGTCCAGCTCCTGTATACACAAACAAGGAAAAGCTCAATGCTCTAAAAAATGTTAATCCTGTTGCTTTAGCCAACATACCCTACGCTATTCCAACAGGAATATATCCTAAAATAATTGGATTGCTGCCTTGGCCCCTACTTTAAAATCTTTCTTCATAATCATTTGCTAAAGAAAAAAGAAACAGTGTAAAACTATTTCTCTTCTTCCTTCTTATGAAACATTTCACTAAATACGCCTAACGCATAGAAAAGCACACTAAAGCAGATGCTTTCATAACACGTCGTAATCATGTACAAAACCAAATTCACTACACTTAAGTTTGTACTGTAATATGAAGTAAACGTATTATATGCTTGGATTGCCGCATAACACGTATAAGCTAACGATAAAACGGCAAAAACGTATAATAGAATTGTTAATGTATTCTTATTTTTCATTTGAAATACCCCCTTTAAATAATGTACTAATTAAACCACTATTTTCGTATTTATACAAACAAAAATTTTTCAGTTTATTTTAAGCAAACGCATCATACGTATCATCATCCTCACAAACAATTTGAATGACACGCTTTCCATCCACTACAGTCGATACAATCTTATCTGGATATTCCATGGCATCCGAACGAATCGTTAATTCAATACCTTGAGATATCTGGAATTTTTTTGTACGTTTATTATTCAAGCTTTCGGGAACAACTTTAAATTCTGTATCAAAATTTTTACGTTCAGGAAGCGCTAGTAAACAATCTTTAATAACATCTTTCTCAATTTCTTCTTCACTAAAAGAATACGAATCAATTAAATTATCAATACATTGATTGTAGTTTAACTGCTGTGGTGTATTCATCACATTCTGCAATTCACTAGATAACTTTACATAATCCTTTTTAGAAACAGGTTCTACAGCGCTCTTCAATTCATTATCCACGGCCTTAAATGCGGAATATGTATTTTTGGCATCATCCCTAGCTTCATCTAACTCCAAGAATGAAACCGTCCAATATTTTGCCATAGTATCTGAATATGCCTTAACATCTTTAAATACTATATGCGAATTAATTTCATACATTGAAAATACAGCTGATTTCCACAATGATTTCTTATCTCCTGAAAATCCATACTTCTTTGATAAATCACTTCCATCATACCATTTTGAATGTTCCACTTTAGCAACCACAAATAAAAGTTCATCACTACTATTTTGTACCAAAGCCTGAATTAAACTTCCCTTTTTCACATTAGAACCCATGCGATAGATTTTTGCTTGTGCAAGTTTTTCACTCATCAAAAGCTTATCTGCAATACTATCTGTAAGAACTTCACATTTTTCTTGATTCAATGCCATTTGACGAATACACGAAACAACTTGTGTTTGTTCATCATGAATGGTATACATTTTATTTTTCTCATTTGAGTTCGCATACTCAATATATTCCTTCACAAAACCTTGGAATTCTTCAGGCATCTCTTTTCTTTGTAGTGTATCATTGTCTAAATCCAATATATGGAAAGATGTATATAAAATTGTCATAAAAAAATTTACTCCTTTTTATCGCAAATATTATACAATAAGTAAAGGAGGTTTTAAAAATGAAAAGAAAATCGATACCTATTTTATTATTAACTGGCTATTTAGGAGCTGGCAAAACCACTTTATTAAATCACATTCTAAAAAATCAAGAAGGATATAAAGTTGCGATTATTGTCAATGATATTGGTGAAATCAATGTCGATCAAAAACTAATTGATAAAAATGCACAAATTCAAAAAGAAGACACAGACGTTGTAGGTCTTACCAATGGATGTATTTGTTGCACACTAAAACTAGATCTTTTACAACAACTCTCAGCCTTAGCCTCATCCAATAAATTTGATTACATCATCATTGAAGCGAGTGGTATTTGCGAGCCAATCCCCATTGCGCAAACCATTACTTACGCCAATGAAACACTATATTCTAGAGGATTACCAGAACTATTCCACTTAGACAACATCATCTGCGTTGCCGATGCTGCAAGATTGTCAAATGAATTCACTTGTGGTAAACACTTATTAGAACCTTGTGAAGATGAAGATTCTTTAGACTCTTTATTGATGCAGCAACTCGAATTCTGTAATACCGTTATCTTAAACAAAGCAGAAACCGTCAACGAAAATGAGAAAAATGAAATCAAGGCAGTCATTCATAAACTATGTAAAGATGCCGGAATCATTGAGGCTAGCTTTGGCCAAGTTAATTTAGAAGAGCTTTTAAACACACATAACTTTGATTATGAAAAAGCACAAAACAACATTGGTTGGATTCACGAAATCGAAGAACACGAACACCATCATCACAATCACGAAGGTGAAGCTTTAGAATATGGAATTTCTACTTTTGTGTGGCAAACAAGAAAACCATTGGATTTAAAGAAATTCACAAATCTATTAAATAACTATCCGAATGTGATTCGCACCAAAGGCTACGTATGGTTTGATAACCAACCTGATTCTGCCTACTTATTTGAACAAGCTGGTAAATTAAATTCACTTACAGAAGACTCATTATGGATTGCGTCAGCTCCAAAACAAGATCAAATGGATTTATTAAAAGCCAATCCTCAACTAGCTCAAAACTGGGATGAAGAGTATGGAGATCGAATCAATCAATTAGTCTTTATTGGAAAGAATATGAATGAAGAACAAATAAAAAGACAGTTCAATGACTGTCTTGCATAGGAGAAGAAATTCTCCTATTTTTTTTTAACTTTGAAAAGTTTTGATCCAAAATTCTTTCAACTTCAGAATACGATTGATTCTTTAACGAAGCCACCATAGTAATTTCATTTTTTAAAGCAGCAATATAATCGTCACTATCAATAGCCCATTTCACAGCTTCAATACCATCGGATTCCATAAGTAATTTATCCATAGATACTTGTTCTACTAAATGCGTTACTTCCTCTTCTTTTCCAATTGAAGGACCAATCGTGAAATAAGATACCACTTCATCATATTCTTTGACATAATCCATACATCCATACCAATGTACAACATATGTATTTGGATATTTACGAATCAATTCAAGTATTGTTTTTTCCTGACCCTTCGTATGAAGAATAACCGGTTTATTTAAAGCATGTGCAAGCTGAAGCTGTTTTTCAAACACTTCTTTTTGAATATTTAAATCCAAATCACACCATACACTATCCATGCCGATTTCGCCAATGATAGGTGCCTTTTTTAACAAAGGAAGCATGGATTCAAATGTATCTAAACTTGCATTCCAAGGATGTATTCCACAAGAATAGAACAACTGCTTTTGATGGACAAGTTCAAATTCTTTTTCATTTGCGACGTTACAAATACCAGAAATTCCATATTCATTCTGTAGCGCATTTATTTCTTTTGAATAATGATAATGTGCATCATGCATGATTTTCACCCTTCAACAATTCATAAACTTGTTTCTTCAAATCACTTTGTGAAAATAACCAATCCCTCGATTTCTTTTCTTTAGATAAGTCTATTTCCTGCAAGATATGACTTGGCTTATTCGATAAAATCAAAATACGATCCGATAAATATAAAGCTTCATCAATATCATGTGTAACTAATAAAGTAGTACGATTATAATTCTTTCTTAATTGTAACAACCAATCTTGCATATCATTTCGAGTAATAACGTCCAACGCTCCAAATGGTTCATCTAATAAAAGAATATCCGCTTTACACAAAGAAGTTCTCAAAAAGGCAGCTCTTTGGCGCATTCCTCCTGAAAGACTCGATGGATATGCGTTTTCATAACCAGAAATACCAAATGTTTCAAATTCTTTTAAAGCTCTTTGTCTTATTGATTTATCATGATTAATTTCGCCATACAAACAAACATTATCTAAAATCGTTCTCCATTCAAGTAATAAGTCACTTTGTGGCATATATGCAAAATGACTACTAATACCTGTAATTGGTTCATCATCCACAAATACGGAGCCAGAATAATCTTCAATTAATCCTGCCAATACATTTAGAATGGTGGATTTTCCACATCCACTTGGCCCTAGAATGGAAACAAATTCACCTTCTTGAATAGAAAAAGAAATATCGTTTAATATTTCTTTTCCTGAAAATTCAAGATTTAGCTTTTCAACATATAGCTTCATTATTTTACAAACTCGTTAGTATATTGATCTTTCGCATCAATCTTTTGACTGATCAATCCTGTTTCATACATAAAATCTGTATAATTATCCCATACAGAATCTTTCATAACACCCCATGAATCTGCATCTTTGGCATATTGACTACTTAAATATTTTTGACTTTCTTTAAGGAATTTCAAATCTGTATCTGACAATGCATCCTCATGTAAGATTTCAGCTGCTTTACTTGGATGATCAATCGCATATTCATATCCTTTTTTAGTAGCTTCCATAAATTTTTTAACTGTATCTGAATTCTTTTTAATCATCTTTTTGTTGGTGATAATAACCGGAGTATAGTAATCCAAACGATTATCTAAATCAGCTAATGGCATATAGTTTAAATCATATCCATCTTGTAGTGCTTTAATAATAGCCCAACCATAGAATTCCCATCCAAGGTTCACTTTATTTTTACCAACTTCATCACTAAGTCCTGCAATACCAGACCCATCAGATCCTACGATGTTTAACTTACTAAAATCAGCACCCGCTTCATTCATAACCGCTTTAATGACAGCTTCTTCACTTGGTGCTCCCCATCCTGCATATGTTTTTCCTTCAAAATCCTTTACAGAATTGATGTTTGCACTCTTTAAAGAAACAAATCCTGAAGTGTTGTGTTGGATAATTGTCGCAATTGTTTTAATTGGAAGTGGATCTTCACTTGTTAGGGCATACGTAACATCTTCTTGGTAAGAGATTCCAAAATCAGCTTTTCCAGCCGCAACCATTGAAGTTGTCGCATTATCACCTGGCTCAATAATATCTACATCTAAACCAGCCTCTTTATAATATCCTTTGTTTTTAGCTACATAGAAACCAGTATGGTTTGTATTTGGCGTATAATCCAACATCAATGTAACCTTTGTTAATTCTTTATCAGAATTCGATGTTTGAGCACAGCCAACTAAACTTAACGCAACAGCAGCTGCACACATAGCCTTTAAAATTTTCATTTTCTTTCTCCTTTTCGTAAATGTGGAAATAATATTTTTTCCAATAGAGTCACTCCTAAATTCAATAGAATGCTCCAAAATATAATCATCAATACACACGCAAAGACTTTATCTAACATATATCCGTTTTTTACACGAAGCATGTAATAACCAAGTCCTGCTCTACTTGAAAGCCATTCACCTACAATAGCTCCGCCCACACAATAGGTAGCCGCTACCTTTAATCCTGAAAATAAGCCAATGGCACCCGATGGAATCTTAACAATTTTATAGATTTGAAATAGATTGGCACCAAAACTTTTTAATAAATTGATTTCTTTTTCATTCACTTGTGACAAGGCATCCGTAAAGGATATCGCAATCGGAAAAAAACACATAAATATGACAATTAACACTTTGGGCAACAAATCAAATCCAAACCAAATTGAAAACAAAGGCCCTAAAACCATAATAGGAACGGTTTGTGTCACAATCAAATATGGATAAACACTTGTCTTAAATGTTTTGGATAGATCCATACAAATTGAAATAAGTATCGCAAAGAAAGTACTAATCAACAATCCTAAGATTGATTCTTGCAACGTAACAAGCGAATGTTGCATTAGAATATCAAAATTCTCAATAAGTGCACTGATAATTTTTGATGGACTTGGCAAAATATAAAGTGAAATATCAAATACACGCACATATAATTCCCAGCCACCAATCACTAGAATAAACACAAGCAACGGCATGACAATTCTACGATTTTTCTTCATTCACTAGCTCCTTTCCAAATAAAAAAGGCACCCTAGAGTGCCACCATCAATCGATATGACTCCCTACGCTAGAATTAACCAGATCAGGTAATAAGGGTTTTTCTCAGCATTTGCACCCCTGTCATGTATGTTTTTACTTGCCCATTGATTATATCACAATCTTAGACTAATTTATATTTCTTGCATATATCCTCAACAATTCCATCTAAACTTTTACCATCCATTGAAATCGAATCCATTTTGGATGCATATAAAGTATGGAAATAATCAAAATCCGCCTGTATTTCTCTCATATAATATGCCTTATGCTTATTTAGATACGATTGAGGGATGTGCAAAAGATTGTCATTATCATCCGTAAATTCCAAGCGTTTAAAAACATTTTCAGTTCGATCTGTTAAGTCGAAACAAATAATATCTGAATCTTCAAAGAAATCTTCATATGCATCTAAATACGCAATAGGACTTAGGGCAATGACTACATTTTCATTTTCTTTGATCCAAGATGAAATCATTTCTGCACGCAATTCATCACGTTCATATTGATCACTATATTCATCTTGAAAACCAAGCATTGTTCCATACTTTTCTTTGATTTTCGCATCCATATCGATAAAGTCGTAACCTAATTTCCTTGCCAAGAACTCACCAACAGTGCTCTTTCCAATGTTACACATCCCAAAAATTAATATTTTCATTTTTCCCTCTACATCATTACACGAATCAATCCACATAAAACTAAATGTCCCACATAGAACCAATAAAAAAACCATTTCATAAATGTACTCTTTCCTCTTGTTCCATCATATAAAGACATAATCGGATATACTAAAACAATTCCGAACTGCAACAAACCATAAACTACATCAATACATAAACAATAGACCATTGCATACATAGAAATATATAAGGCCATACCGAGTACTTGTTTTTTTAGATTGCCTTGATTTTTATAAATGTGGTTTGTACAAAGAATGGGAAAGCATGACCAATCACTTGGAAATGCCAACAAACAAAGAATTAGAATACAACCTATCTTCTTTGCTTCTTTCCATTCTTGATCTTCCACCCATAAACCAATCACCGACAAGAATAATGGCCATATAATACTTGTCTGATTTAATAAAGAATCTTTTAAAGGAATCAAAGAAATGCCAAAACAGAAGTTATACGCAAAGTGAGCGATAATTGAAAAAATCAATAATCTTTCTAAGTACTTCTTTAAACTATGCGTATGCGTATAGCCTTCAACCACCATAAACCACATGATAGGTGCTGCCACTCGTCCAATTAAATGAATCAATAAAAGCCACCAATACTTTTCATAATTCGGATAAAATGTAGTTGCGAAATGATCCATAAACATCGCAATGATCGCAATCATCTTGATTTGATTTCCATTTTACTTTTTTATCATTGAGTCACACCTTCTCCTACATTAGGTTCAAAGTGCGAATAAACAACATCTGCACCAAATAAAAGAAGTAAAACCAAACATGCCGCAGATAATTTTTTATTTAAGTGTTCTTTAACCCAGTTATCAATTAATGGTGCAATCACATAGACAAAAGCCATACCACCAATGCCAAACACCAATAAGCCTTCCGCACAAATTCTTCCATGAAGATTTAAGAAGTAGCCTGTATAATCCCACCATTTTTGACCATTATGCGTAAGCTCTAAAAAGAAACCAGTAAAGTATTCAATACATCCACAAAGAAGTACGGCCATACTAAATTCAACTTTGGGGCGCATTCTAAATCGTTTTAATAAAAGTAAAATTAAAACACAGCCAAAACCATAAATAGGAATCCACGGACCATGTAAAACTCCGCGATTCACAAAACATCCATAGCTAATCATAGATAGACTCACTTCCCAGATCCATCCGACAAAACACATAAAGAAGAAACAGACTAAAATAGATGTTACTGTATAATTTCGATTTGGATGTAAAACACGAAGATTTGACTTCTTATACTCCTCTTCAATTGGAGATAGCCTTACTGGATAACATAATAAATACACTTCGGTAATCATAGTTTCAGCTTCCATTTTATTATAGGTATATCTTTCATATTGTTTTTCTTTTGAACTCAAATGAAAGATGATCCCAAAATTATCACACAAGAATTTTTTTACGCCCGTATACGCATTTTCTATTGGATTTTTCGCATTCAATGCCGCAATTACATCCGAATACGTATTACGCATCAAAGCACTGCTTGGTTTTTCAAATAAATACGTATCATTTAAGATAGCACTTTGAAATTCTTTTCTTCTTAGTGTATAAAATTCACTCATCACAGCCATACGATACATATTCGAATAAAATATAGCACTAATCCCAAATGTACAAACATCCAGAATGTACCATCCAGCCATTGAAAATTGCCATTTAAAACATTCCAACTTATGTCCCTTCATCATATTTCGAGATAAAGAAAGTGCATCTTTTAAAGATATCGTCGGATTTTCAGCTAAGATATAATCCACTAAGAAATACACATAGTAAAAGTAGACGCCTCCTATCACAGTAAAGTTCATAATTATTAAAATCATAGATTTCACTAACCTCACAAACGCAACATTCATCTGTTTACGAATTCGCATTAAATAAACCAATCGATCAAGTGGAAGTTTTGCATAAACTCTTCCTTCCAAAAATAGTCTGCGATTGATGACTGGCAATACATTCACAATATACACTCTATAAAACACAGATATGCATAAACCCATCACGACAAAACAAATACCCGCAATATCTTTTGAATGAACAATGGTAGATAAACCTAAAAATAGTGTCTTCACAAAGGATCCTGAAGTAATTCCATTTACCACATGTGCAAATACACCGTTGGTCGTACCAAAGACGTCTTCAGGAAGTAAAAATGTCATCGACTTCACAAAAGAAGAGTGCATTAATAGGCCTGAAACTCTCTTGGCATTATCTTGTTTTAAAAGGGATAAAGTCGAACTAAATTCACTTCCCATAAGTACTGCTACAAGACATAACACTAAATAGGTCGCATAGTGAGTTTTTACATTTTTATGTGCATTTTTCTTAATTTCTTTGAGTTTCATACTTAAATAATAGCATATCTGTAGTAAAATATTTTCAAAAAGAAAGGGGATTTATGATGAATCCAATTATTCAAAGTTTATTTGACCGCAAATCTTGTCGCATTTTTAAAGATAAAGAAATATCCCAAGAAAAAAGAAAATTGATATTAGAAGCTTGCATGCAGGCACCGAGTGCAGGAAACCAACAAATGTATACAATCATTGATGTACAAGATAAGAAACTACAAGAAACGCTATCTAAAACGTGTGATAATCAATCTTTTATTAATCAGGCTAAAATGGTTTTAATTTTCTGTGTTGATTTTCAGAAATGGTATGATTTATTTAATTATGAAAATTGCAGTCCTAGAAAACCAGGCGTAGGCGATTTATTACTAGCCACAACAGATGCGACCATTGCCGCACAAAATGCGGTTGTAGCTGCCGAAAGTTTAGGAATCGGATCTTGTTACATAGGTGATATTTTAGAGCAGCATGATTTACATAGAGAATTATTAAATCTAAGTGAGTATGTAGTCCCTGTATGCATGTTAGTACTTGGATATCCTGCAGAGGATCATTTTAAAAGACAAAAACCAAAACGTTGTCAATTAGAAGATATTGTTTGTGTTGATCAATATCATAGAAAAGACCAACAGGAATTAAAAAATATGTATGAATATAAAGCTGGAAATAAAACATTAAACGAATGGGCAACAGCTTTCTGTAAACGAAAATACAATTCGGATTTTTCAAAAGAAATGACAAATTCTGTACAAAAATATATTGATCAATTTAAAAGTGAAGCCGATTAAGACTTCACTTCTTTTCTTATAGTTTTAATGCAATATTTACGCCATCACGAACTGCTTCCAAAGCTTGTGCTACACATGATGCATCACCAAATAAGTATGTTTCTTTTCCCGTTTCTCTAATAGCTTCATATAGACTTGGGTCTGGTTTTGAGCCTGTCGCATATACGATAAAGTCAAATTTTCCTAAATTTTGTGTTTCTCCACCTTTTTCAACCTTAACACCATCTTCTACTGATACAAGTTTTGTTTCTGTTAGTGCCTTGATTGGTAGACTTTGAATACGAGTCATTGTAGAAACTAAGTTTGCCGGAGATTCTCCATCACCAATATTCTTTTTCATTTCCAAAATTGTAACATGTGCATCCGGGTGCTTTTCACAAATATATTCACTTGCCTCAACGCCAACCATGCCTCCACCTACGACAAGGATATTTCCATGCACATCGACTTTATCACCTAAAATATCATGTGCTGTATAGGCATCTCCATTTGGTTTATTTGGAATAGAACCATTACATACTAGAATCACATCAAAATTATGTACATCATTCACTTTCACTTCATGATTTAAATGAACTGGAATATGCAATCTTTGACATTCATTTTCTAAATAATCAATCCATTTATGCATTTCTTTTTTCGGTGTAATCTTGCTAGCAAGATTGATCTGTCCACCTAACACATCACTTTTTTCAAAAACTTCTACATCAAGTCCTCTTAAAGAACACATTCTTGCAGTGCTTAATCCACCGATTCCGCCACCTACAATCATAATTTTTTTATTCGAAACAGTTGGTTCTATCTTTATTTCCATTTCATGACCACAGAATGGATTAATCACGCAAGTTCCATATAACCGCTTTGTTTGTTGTCCAACACATCCTGCAAGACATCCTGTACAAGGTGCAATTTGTGCATCTTTATGTTCTTTTGCCTTCTTGACAAAATCTGGATCTGCAAGTAAAGCACGACCTAGTACAATACCATCGACTTTCTCTTCCTCCACTAAAGAACGAGCCAATTTCGCTTCATTAATCTTTCCCACCAACAATACGGGTACGTGACTGATTTCTTTGATTCTTAAAGCTTCTTTCAAATTGGTTGCACACTCTTCTCCATGACTTGGCATAATTTTGTTTGGCAATTCATATTGAGATCCACCCGAAATTTCAAAGGCATCAACACCTCTTTTTTCTAATTCAGGTATCAATTGAAGTGTATCTTCAATTGTATTTCCACCTGGAATCTTCTCAGATCCAGACATTCTTAAAATAATTGGAAAATCATCTCCACATTTTGATTTAATCGCTTCTACCACTTCAAATAATAAGCGTGCACGATGCATTAGATTGCCACCATATTCATCTGTTCGCTTATTTTTTAAAGGACTCAAGAAAGAGCCTAGAAGCATATAGCCGTGAGCACAATGCAGTTCAATTCCATCAAAACCAGCCTGTTTTGCCTGATAAGAAGTATTTGCATACATGGAAATAATGTTTGGAATTTCTTCTATTTTTAATTCACGAGTTTGTTGGTACATCGAATTTAAATAGCCACTACTAGAAATTGGTGTAACCCCAAAGAATGAAGAGATACTTTCTGGCCCTGGATGTGTAATTTGAGGAATAATTTTTGTTCCATATGCATGGATCTTATCCGTAAACTTCTTATATTCCAAAATGCTTTCTTCACTTCTAAAACATAGCGTATTTCCTAAATAAGGTGTATTAGGGTCAACACTAGTCGCATCCGTAATAATACATCCTACTTCTCCTTTAGCTCTTTCAAGCCAATATGCCTGTTCTTGTAGTGTTGGGATTCCCGTTTGATCTCCATACCCTAAAGACATAGGAGCCATAAAGGTACGGTTTTTCAATATCATTGAACCAATTTTAAGTTCATCAAATAAAGTTGTCATATCGCTACCTACTTATTAATTTCTAATACTGCATGATAAGCATCTTTAAATGCATCTAAAGCAACACCTGCTTTCTTGCAGTCACCAACGATATATGTAGGAATATCTAAATCTGCATACATACTTGTGTCGTTTGCCTTTGAACCAACAGCCATAATGACACTATCATATGGATATTCTTTGCCACTGGCAACAACTGCATGATCATCAATTCGTTCTACAGTGGCACTTGTCTCAATTGTGATTGGCATTTGTGCCATCACAAACTGCGCTGTAATTTGACGTAATGGACCTAGATCCTGTAAAGCTTTTTCTTTCATTTCTAAAACAGTAACTTTCTTTTGTCTGGCAGCCAAGAATTCAGCGGTTTCAAAACCAACAAGACCACCACCAATAATGACAACGTTTTCACCTGGCACTTCTACTTTTTCACTCAATACATCATGTGCAACAATAGCTCTTTCACTACCTTCAATTGAAAGTACAAACGGACTTGACCCAATCGCAACAATGAGTGCATCCGGCTTAATTTCTTCTAGCATTTCCTTAGTAACAACAGTATTTAAGTGCACCTCAATTCCAGATTTTTGAACATCCAAAATCATTTTATCTACCGCATTCTTAAAGTCTTTTTTAGCTGAAATAGCCCCGGCCAATAAGAATTGTCCACCAAGACTTTCACTCTTTTCAAATAAAATTGGTGTATTGCCTGTTTCTTTTAAATCTAGAGCTGCTTCCATACCTGCAATTCCACCACCTAAGATGACAACTTTTTTAGAAGCAGATCCTGGTTTTAAGCCTAATGTTTCCTCTTCTAATAAGCCAGGATTTCGCATACAAGTAATGTGTTTAATCGCTGGATTATATAAGGATGCACAGAATGAGTCATAGCAGCCTTGGTTACATCCAATACAATAGCGAATTTGATTGACTTTACCAGCTCTAGCCTTGTTACAGAAATTAGCGTCGGCAAGTTGAGCACGTGCCATGACAACTAAATCGGCCTTGTCATCTTCTAAGATTTTTTCGGCAAATTCAGGCGTATTGATACGTCCACAAGGCATTGTCAACATACCCGTTTCTTTTCGAATGCGTGCAGCATCTTCTACGTTAAATCCATTTTCAATATCAACTGGTGCCACTTCATATAATGTAGCTGCCGTTAATATATTTCCACGACTAATATTTAATACATCAACACCTAATTCTTTAGCATCTTTACAGAATTCAATCACTTCTTCAACCGTTAATCCACCATCTAACATGTCATCATGACAATCTACACGCATGAATAGTGGCATACCTTCTGGCATATTGGCACGAATCGATTTAATACATTCCAATGGGAATTTCTTACGGTTTTCAAAAGAGCCACCCCACTCATCACTTCGATGGTTAATTCCACCTGAAAGCATAGAGTGTGGTAAATAGTTATGTGCACAATGGAATTCTAAACAATCAAATCCAGCTTCTACTGCACGTTTTGCAGCTTGGCCAAACTTATCTATTATATCGAGTAATCTTTCATTTGTGATAGCTGGCACTGTATATTGTGGACTTAATGGTAAGTCATTGGGCACTAAAATTTGAGCCGTTTGATCTGAAGCTACAGCTAATCCACCTTGCCATAATTGAATGCAAGTTTTTCCTCCAGCTTCATGCACGGCATCATTTAACTTTTTAAATCCAGAAATATATTTATCGTCGGCAATAGACAAAAATCCAAAAGGTGCACTGGCCGCATCAACACTTGTAACTTCAATTGTATTTAATCCATTTCCACCTTTTGCACGAGCCACATGATACGCAATCAGCTTATCTGTAACACTCTTTCCATCTTCACTTTCCGCACTTTCATGTGTTCCCATCGCAGACATGACAACACGATTTCTTAATTCCATACCACGAATCTGTATGGGTTCAAACAATTTGTCAAACATATGATTCTCCTCCTTTTCGTATGTTTATTTCTTATTTTATTATACTTCAATTGTTAGCGGTTTCACATACACAAAAGAAAAGAGTTGTCATTCTTTGACAACTCGTATGGTTTCAATACCATAATATTTCATGACTTCAATAGAAGACTCACTAATCACTTCTCCTGGAATCACTGGAAGAATCGCAGGAGGACAAGATACAGTCACACTGGAGCATACTTGTCCTAATGATTTAGATACATCCAATGTTATGCTTGACGAAAATAAAGCTTGACGCACATTCATGGCTTTTTTAGATTGTTCTAATTTTGGTGGTTTATTTACTAAAATGGGCTTTCCTTCAATTCCACATAAACATGTCTCTAATCGTTTTAAATCATCCTTCGTATTATATGGAGATGGCATTAATACAATATAGTCTGAATCATAGAATTCAGGATAGATATCACATTCCATTAAAAGATTTGCGATTTCATTTCCAGTATAGCCAAACTCTTTTGTTGAAATCGTAATCTTCATGGGTTCACCAAATAAAATCGTGTATCCATGTTGAACCAACGTATTCTTTAATCCATCAACTCTTTGAATACATTCAAACAAAGAGTTTTTAAACGTAGTATCCAACACCTCATTTGCCGCATCTAAAGATGCCATAATCAAATAGGATGGACTTGTAGAAGAAAAGTATTCCATAAAATGTTTAACGTCATTTTTCCATACTTGATTCAAAGAATCACTTAAATGAAGATAAGCTCCCCCTGTAAGTACAGGCAGTGTTTTATGGGCCGAATCACAACATAGATCAGCACCCAAATCAATAGGGTATAAAGAATCTTTTAGAAAACGAAGATATGCACCATGCGCATTATCGATGGCGAGTAGTACATTATGTTTTTTACATACACTAGCTAAAGACTTAATATCCAAAAGATTTCCTAAATAGTCTGGATTGGTCAGATATACAGCCGTTGGAAGACTTTCAATAATCGCCTTTTCTAAATCCTCTGCATGTATCTTACAAGATAAATAATCACTATTTCCATATAACCATTCAATCTCAAAATCTAATAGTGCAGCCGCATGAATAAAACTTCGATGCGCATTTCTTCCTGCAAGAATTTTAGGCTTCTTGCCTTTACTTTTGGCATCTTGGCATAATATCGTGCACATCGTTTGAATGCATAAAGTAGAGCCTTGCGTTGAATAATAGGTTGGACAGCCAAATAAGTTTGAAGCATTTTGTTCACTTTCCTTAATGATTCCCTCTGCCGCAAACAATTCATCAGCTCCATAAATTTCTGTAAGATCCATTCCTTCAAAACCAAGAATGCCAGCGCCTTTATGGCCTGGCATATGCATTCTTACAGGTGATTTTTCTTGATATGATTTTAGAAAACTAACAACCGGCGTCTTCATGATTATTTTCTTTCATATCACGAATAATAGCTACGGCAAGGGCACACTCTAGTCGTTTACAGAATAGTTCACAACCCTCTTTATATACACCTTTGACAGATCCTGTCGCATGGTATGCATTGGCTGCACATCCTCCAGAACAATAAAGTCTTGCCCAGCAATCTGCACATTCTTTACGTGCATATACGTTACATGATGCAAATTCATCCTGAATCTTTTTGTTTGTGACACCCGTATAAATGTCTCCTAATTTAAAGGCTTCTTCTCCTACAAATTGGTGACAAGGATATAAATCTCCCCATGGTGTTACGGCCATATATTCAGTTCCTGAACCACATCCTGAAATACGTTTATAAATACATGGTCCACCTTTTAAATCAATCATATAGTGATAGAAAGTAAATGGATCTTTCTTCTCATCATATTCCAACATCAACTTCGCTAAATCTTCATATTGTTTCATAACAAATTCACGATCCGCTTCAGTTAGTGCAGAAGGATCATCTGACTTGGCAACAACAGGTTCCATACTTAATTCTCTAAAACCTAAGTCTAACATTTGTTGCACATCTTTTAAGAAGTCTGGATTGGCATGAGTAAAAGTACCACGCATATAGTAATTTTTACCTTCACGAGCCTTTACTAACTTTTGGAATTTAGGAACGATTGTATCAAAACTTCCCTTACCAGAATAATCCACACGATAACGGTCATGAACTTCTTTACGTCCATCTAAGCTTAATACAACATTGCTCATTTCTTTGTTCGCAAATTCAATTACGTCATCATCAATCAACATACCATTTGTCGTTAGTGTAAAACGGAAATTCTTTCCAGCATCTTTTTCAATACTACGAGCATACTCAACTAATTGTTTAACCACATCAAAGTTCATTAGTGGCTCTCCACCAAAGAAATCCACTTCTAAGTTTCTGCGTGTTCCTGAATTTTCCACCAAGAAATCAAGAGCTCGTTTTCCCGTTTCAAAACTCATTAATGCACGGTCCCCATGGTATTTTCCTTGGCTGGCAAAACAATACGAGCAATTCAAGTTACAAGTATGGGCAATATGAAGACATAAAGCTTTAATAACACCACTTGTCTTAGCCTTTAACTGTCCTGCCATAGGTTCATATGTATCTTCACTAAATAAACGACCTTGTTCTTTTAATTCTAAAATCTGGTCGTAACATTCTTCTAATTCAGATGTTTCAACACTAGGATATTTCTCCTTCATTTCTAAAACCAAGGTATTTTTATCTTTATCTAAAAATTCAGCAATCATATCATAAGCAATTTCATCTACCACATGAATGCTTCCTGAACAAATATCCAATACAATATTCTGATCAAACATTTTATATTGATGAATCATGTATTTTTCCTCCCTCAAATTTAAAAAATGCTACCTTAAAGGCGGCATTAAAAATGCCGAATCACTTCGGCATTTCTTAATTACTTACTTTCTTTATTATTTTCGCAAGCTTGGTTAGCGATTCCGCAGCTGGTTTTACAAGCTGATTGGCAAGAAGTTTGGCATTCTCCACATCCACCATTTTTTGCGCTTTCACACAAGTTACGAGTATCTACTGTATTAATATGTTTCATGATTATATACCCCCATATAAATTCCTCTTTATTTTAACACGCCAACAAAAGAATATCAAATTAAAAAGGCATTCCGAAGAATACCTTTATAAACTATTTAGAACTTTCTTCCTTAGTACGGAATACGTAGCGACTAGTTACTGTAGCACCTTCTGGAGCACCAGAGTAAGAAGCATATTCTTTGTTCATAGCTTTGATTTCATCCATTACACTTTGTAATGTTTCAAGTTCTCCAACACCTAAATCTACCTTTTCTTTTAATTGATCCAATCCTTCAGATTTGAATTGTTCGTTACCCTCATACAATTGTTTAGCACCATCATTCAATGTTTCAAATGCCTTACCCAATGTATCTAATCCATCAGCCATTTCATTGAATGTTCCACTCTGTCCAGCAAGTGTTCCTGTTGCCTGTGATAATGCACTAGCACCACCATTTAATGTAGCATTGTTTGATGTTAATTGAGTAGTACCAGCTTTGATTTTATCTACACCAGATTTTGAAGCAGTTTGTAGTTCACCCAACTTATTTCCTAAGTTAATTGCTCCAGCATTAATTTTTAACGCTCCATTGTATAGTTCTGTAACTCCAGGTTTTAAACTGTTAAGCATAGTTTGCATACCTTCAACTTTTTTAGTTGATCCAGATAAAGTTTGACTTAATGTATCAATTGTAGTCAATGCTGTATTAACATCTGTTGCTAAACCTTCTAAATTGCTAATTGATTTACTTACTAATGTACTCATTTCTGAAACAGTAGATTGAACAGTTACTAGAGTATCATTTAATGTTTTGAATTCCTCTGTTAAAGTCTGCAATTCAGATAATTCTTCAATTGTACTAATTGCATCTACATTAGCTTTTTCTGCTTCCAATGCATCGATTTGAGTTTGAATACTATATGCTTCATCAGTCTTGCCAGCATCATTTAATGCCTTTTTAGCTGTACTTAGTGTACCAATAGATGTTTCAATCTCAGTCTTCATACTATTTTTAATAGCAGTGATTTCATCATTAACTGTTTTTTTCTTCGAATTATAGTCTGCAATCGCAGTATTATTCTGTGTTTCTTTAGTTACAATTTCATTACCCAAATTATCCAATTCATTTTTTAAATTAGACAAACCAGATAATTTAGTAGATGCATTGGTTAAATCTGTTTGCATATCTTCAAGAGTTTTTTTATCTGTAGCTAAAGTATCAGCCATTCCTTGTAGTTTTGTTTTAGAACCATCTAAAAGTGTATTCATTTCTTTAACTGATGCTGTTACATTAGATCCATTTAATTGATCTAATAATTGTCCTAACCCATCTGCAACAGCTTGCGAACCATCCACTAAACTTGCTTGTTCCTCCGTTGAAGTTGTAACGGCAGATTGAATTAAACCCACATTTTGAGGAATACCATACAACTGGTCAACACCCTCATTGATTGCACTAGCACCAGCCGTATATTGGCTAATACCTGTTTGTAAGGCTTTAACACCATCATTTAATTGGATAGCACCTGCAGATAATTGTCTTACCTGATCAGATGAGCCTGTTAACGGAGCGGCTTGTTCTTTTAATTGAGTTGTTCCATCATACAATTGTTTTGATCCATCGATCAATTGATTGTCGGCTTCAATTAATTGGTTAACGCCATCTGTTAATTCAGATACAGAACCAATTTCACCTAATTCACTTGCCAAATCAATTTCATTTGTCATGCCAACCATTATAGATCCTAAATCAAAATCATTGACATCCGCTTCTACTGTTACATCATCACTGATTCCTAATTGATTATTTACTTTGTCTAAACCTGCAGATTTTAATGTTTCATTCAAGCCTGGAATATTCGCAAATGCCAACATTTCATTTGTTCCATCATTAACAATCTTACCAGATTCACATTTTACATTTGAGAACTTGCCAGTACTCATATTCAACATACCACCAGCTAAATAACTAGGGTGAATTACGATAGATTTGCCATTGATATTTTTAACTTCTGAATAATTATTTGTGAAAGAAATAGTTAATTTCAAATGACCAGACTTACCTTCCATATCTTTTGCAGACATCTCTTGACCATCTAATTCATAACGAATCTTAACAGACACTGGAAGTTGTTTTGTGGCTGTTCCTTCATAATACACATCATTTCCTTTCGCATTCCATGTATATGTATTTCCATCTTTTGAAGGTTTTTCATTTGATTTAATGTTCTTAACATCTGTTAAGTTTAAAGTTTCTTTAATATTATTAATTCCATCCTCATCATGTAACCAGCTAGATACGATTGTATCGCTGATGGAACCATCAGAGTTTAATACAGAATAAACAGTTTCTGTTTTTTCTGTAGGATTTTCATCATTACTTTGCGCAAATACAGTCACAGGCATCATACTTCCTGCCATAACTGCACTCAACACTACACTACCAACTACTTTTACTGTATGACTTAAATTCATATTTATTCTCCTTTCGCTTCCATGTTTGATTCTAGCCAATTCTTTGTCGTCTTTTCAATGAACTTGTGGCAGAAAATCAACAATGAAGGTAATACTAATAAAATACTTACGACTGAAATTAATGCACCACGTGCTAATAAAATGACTAATGATTTAATTAAATCCATCTTAGCTACAAAGCTTACACCGATACATGCGGCAAAGAATGAGAATCCACTTGTCATAATGGAAACACTCGATTTTTCCATCGCAATCAAAGCCGCTTCCTTAACCTTCTTACCATGCGATAATTCTTCTTTAAAACGCGTTGTCATTAAGATGGCATAGTCTACTGTGGCACCCAATTGAATAGTTCCAATAACCATACTTGCGATAAATGGAAGTGTAGTTCCTGTAAAGAATGGAATACCCATATTGATTGTGATCGCAAATTCAATTGTTAGTACTAAAATGACTGGAAGTGCAAATGATTTAAATGTTAAGGCAACAATGATAAAGATCATGATTACAGATAATACGTTAACCATCGCAAAGTCTGTATTTGTTGTTGTGATCAAATCACGTGTCATACTTCCTTCTCCACCAATCATACCCTTCTTATCATATTTATGAATGATGGTATCCATTTTATCTAACTGTGTATTTAATTTATCGGTTGCAGCTTTATAATCACTGTTCACAACAATTAATTTCTTTCCGCCATTTTGGAAAATATCCTTTACTACACTTGGAGTAAAGTTGGATGCAAGTCCTGGACCCACAAATTCTTCATACGCTAATACATTATGAATTCCTTTTAAATCTTTGATTTCAGAACACATATTCTGAATTTCATTCGTTGTTAATTTATCATCCACTAAAACGAAATGTGTCGTTGTCATATCAAATTTATCTTTTAACTGATTTGTACCAATGATACTCGCAAAATCGCCTGGCATACCAGAAATCAAATCATAATAGATATTTGTATGTGCCTGACCATATCCAAACGGAATGAAGATCAACACAAAGGCAACAAGAATCTTTTTATAGTGATGAATCACAAAACGAGGAACTCTATGTAACTCATTCAAAATTGTTTTATGTTTGTACTTTTCAATCGTCTTATCAAAGAACATCAACAAACTTGGCAAAATGAAGATAGTTGATAATACACCAAGAACAACACCTTTGGCCATAACGATACCAATATCTCTACCTAGTGTTAACTGCATTACACACAAGGCAACGAAACCAGCAATTGTTGTGATTGAACTTGAAGTAATTGAAGTAAACGTAGCTTTGATGGCCTTAGCCATAGCCTCTTCATTTGGAAGTTTTTGTTTTTCTTCTTGATATCTATGTAATAAGAAGATGGAATAATCCAATGTTACAGCTAACTGTAATACAACGGCCAAAGCCTTTGTGATATAACTAATTTCACCTAAGAATACGTTTGTACCAAAGTTATAAACAATTGGGAAAATCATTCCTAGCATAAATACAACTGGAGCAATCGTACTCTCTAATCCTAAGAACAATACGATCATACATAATACAACCGCAATACCTGCATAGATTGGCGTATCATGTTCTGTTTGATCTTTAGTATCTTCACTGATGGCTGACATACCACCTAAATAACAATCATCTTTTGTATATTTTTTTATTTTACTAATCGCATTCATTGTACGCATTGACGATGTTGGCTCTTTAAATGTAACAATCATCATTGTGCTGTCACCAGAATATAACATATTCTGAATGCTTTCTGGAATTGCCTGTTTTGGAACAGAGATATCCAATACATCATCTCTCCAAATACATTTTTCAACTCCATCTATTTTATTGATCTCTTCCTTAATTTTTGCGGCCTCTTGATCCGTCTTGTTGTTGACAACCAAGAAGTCTACACTCGATAAGTTAAAATCATCTCCAAGAATCTTTTGTGTTTTCATAGATTCTGAAGTCGAAGGTAAATAAGATAATAAATCGTAATTAATATTTGTATTGAAATAACCAATTGCACTTGGAATCAAAAGAACAATGGCCACAGCCAAAATCATATTACGATATTTAACTATCCATTTTGACATCTTATCCATATCGAATCACCTTTTTTTCTATCCTTTCCTGTACTACGTGAAGAGTATAGTACCAAACTGACCGGTAGTCAATATTTTTATTTTATTTTTTTCAAATTCCAAATATACAATTGTTTTAATATGTTCAATAGGTCATTTTTATTTGTGTTTTCTAAATTATTGTTTATAATAAGGATGGTGATACGCATGAAAAGTAAGATAATCGAAAACAAGAAAATAAAAGAAAACAACCTCTTACAGGCTGCCTTTAATCTATTCACAAAAGAAGACATCATAAATGTCTCTGTTAATGATATTGTAAAAAACGCGGGAGTCGCAAAAGGGACTTTCTATCTTTATTTCAAAGATAAATATCAAATACGCGATATTCTAATTCAAAAAGAAGCACATCGCCTATTTGAAGAGGCCCACAAACAATTAGAGAAAAATGATATTCGTAATTTTGAAGACTCTGTTATCTTCTTGATTAATCAAGTATTGATTCGACTAGAAAACAATCCATTGATTTTAAAATTTGTTGAAAGAAACCTATCTTGGGGCGTGTTCCATGCCCAATTAAATACGGCTATCGATAATGATAGTTTCAGCCTTATAAAAGAGTTTAATGAAATCGCAACCGTAAATGGATACGAATTCGAAAATTCAGAAGTCATACTCTATCTTATAGTTGAACTTACAGGAAGTACTTGCTACAACAGTATTCTTCATAGTCAACCACTTCCTATCGAAGAATATAAACCCATTCTTTTCGATTCCATTCGTGCTATCCTTTCCCAAGGAAAGAAAAAAAGCTAGGAAAAGCCTAGCGTACAATAATATAAATCATATAAATGACATATACGAGGATCATAAAGATCCCCTTTTTTCTTGTCATTGTATCTCCTTTTTTGGCAATGCCATAAATCAAAAGAGATACACCAATCAAGACAAAAGTATCAATAATATTCTGTGAAGTAGCTGCAATTGGATGAATTGTACTTGAAGTACCCAAAATAAACAAAATATTCATAATGTTACTTCCAATCGCATTTCCCAAAGATAAACCACTCTCACCTTTTCTTGCCGCAACAACACTTGTTACTAACTCAGGCAATGAAGTTCCAATAGATACGACAGTTAAACCAATCAACGTATCACTCATACCAAGCATAGCTGCAATCTGTTTTGCACTATCTACAGTGATGTCTCCACCCCAAATAATACACGCAACACCGATCACGATATAAATCAAGCATTTGATTCCCGATAAAGTTTCAACTTCCTCATCCTCAACACGATTCTTTTTAGCACTACGAATCAAATTTAAAATAAACAATACCAAACCAACCAAGAAGATCATGCCTTCAAAGCGATTCAACATTCCATTTAACACAAAAATCGAAAGTAAAATACTAACTAAAATATTGATTTTTAAATCACGATTCAAAATATCCTTGTCCATTAAAAATGGAGCAATGACTGCACTTGTTCCAACCACAACCAAAGTATTGAAAATATTAGAACCCACAATATTTGAAATCGCAATTTCATTACTGCCCATTAAGCCAGCCGTAATACTCACACTCGCTTCTGGTAAGCTTGTTCCGAGCGCAACAATTGTCAAACCAATAATAACTGAAGGTACTTTTAACTTACGAGCCACACTTGCACTGCCATCCACAAACAAGTCTGCACCCTTCATTAAAAGGACCATACCTAACACTAATAAAAGAAATACCATTTTCTCAATCCTTTCAAAGTCACTTTATTATATCACAGACTGAAAAGAAAAGAAGAGATTTTTCATCTTGTCCTATCAATCGTCACAAACATTGAACAAAAGAATTAATCCATCTTTGCGACCATCTCTTTGCAGCTTGGCCTAAGCTTTCATCAATAGCTTTTTAATCGACTCTTCACTTACTGAGAAGATCGATGTGATACTTGAAACATTAAATCCTTTTTCCATTCCCCAATAAAGAAGTCGACAAAATAGGCATCGTTTTATCTTTTGATTTATTCATCTAATACGCAATCAATAGTGGCTTTTCTAGAAAACTGGCATTTGTTAAGATATTTTTACAATTAAATATAGAATTTATTGACCAAAATATGTATAATAAACCCATAAAGGGAGTAGCCTGCACATATATGTGTTTACAGCTTCGTCAATACGATGTTAAATCCGGACTGTGATGAAATGGCAAGACTTTGGTATATAAGACCAGAGTCTTTTTATTTTTATCTGGTCCAGGAGGAAAACATATGAATATAATTTTATTAGTATTAGGATTTATTCTACTACTAAAAGGAGCCGATTGGTTCGTCGATGGATCAAGCAGTATCGCATCACGCTTTGGCATACCCCAACTTGTCATTGGACTTACTATCGTTGCGATGGGAACCAGTCTTCCAGAAGCCTTTGTTTCCATTACAGCTGCATTAAAATCCAATGCAGCCATCACAATTGGAAATGTTGTTGGAAGTAATATTTTAAATGTAGGAATCATTCTTGGCATTACAGCACTCATTCGTCCATTACATATTCAAAATAGTACAATCAAATATGAAATGCCATTTATGATGCTTGTAACACTTGTATTGATATTATTAGGCATCAACACAACAATTTCTCGTTTAGATGGAATTATTATGTGGGTATTCTTTCTTGGTTACTTATACTACATCTTTAGAATGTCTAAGAATCAAATGGAAGAAACTGAAATCAAAAAAACAAACCCATTATTTATTCCACTCGGACTTGTATGTTTAATGATTGGAAGTAACTTTGCGGTAGATGCAGCCACAAACATTGCCATCTCATTAGGTGTCAGCCAAAGATTTATCGGACTAACCATTGTTGCCTTAGGAACATCCTTACCAGAACTTGTCACTTCTGTAACTGCTGCAAAAAAAGGCAATGCCGACATCGCGATTGGAAACATCATCGGATCTAATATCTTTAATATCCTATTTGTCGTAGGGGCTAGTGCACTTATTACTCCCGTACCTTTTGAACCTAACTTTATCATCGATTCCTTTGTCGCAATATTGATTGGTCTTGTCCTTTATATTTGCACTAAAAAAACAAGAGTACTCGACAAAAAAGCCGGCATACTCTTGTTAGTTACATATTTGATTTACTTTATTTATCTTCTTTACTAGTCTTCAACAAATCACAAATCTCTTCTAATAAGACAACAGTATCTTCTTTTTTAGGTTCTTCCTGATCAAGTTGATCATTTGTTGTCTTTTTAAAATGAGCCAAAAACTTCAACATTTTGACGTACTCTCATCATTAAAATGACGAGATTCTCTTTCTCTCATTGCGAGAAATGGAGCATCGCAAAGCTTTCAGCATGGTTCTAGGCCTTGCATATAGTCTTTGCATAGCTCTTGTTTTTTGAGCATTTCCAATCCATGTGGACCGTACTCTGTAAACTCATACTGCATCCAGCAGGGCTTACGCCTTAGACCTAACTGGATGAGAGATTCTTTATACTAGAATCCAAAGCATGATTTCATTGTGTGTCCACATTTTTTCATATCTAGAATCAATGTGTCCTGCATTTCGACAAAGTGTGAAAAGTCAAGATGACAGGATTTAAAATCAGGTGCAGTCAATGTATCGTCAGTATGACAAATTAGAAAAGCAGAATATAAAAACGTTTCTCAGATCCACTTAATTCCAATACTTAACAATACGTTACAAGCAAGTACTGTAACCATTGTACCAATGCTTAAATCAATACCAAGTGCAGTCGCAAAGAATGTGATCATCAATGACATCAAAATCGAAACTGCATCCATATCGATAGTTGTCCCTAAAGGAAGAGTCAACGAAGTAATTTCTTCTGGAATGCCAATTTTTTCAGTTGCACACTTTAATGAAATGGGAATCGTAGCACTACTTGAACAAGTACCAAACGCATTCAATCCTGCAGGTGCGATATCCTTAAAAATTTGACCATACCACCATAAATAATAAACGCATATAAATAATAAACGCATATAAATAATAAACGCATATAAATAGAACGTAATATACAATGCCAATAATACTTGT
>SAMEA3387489__coassemble_1270_pt1 | contig 71991 bp, 85 predicted proteins | sample SAMEA3387489__metabat2_high_PE_033 | metagenome-assembled genome bin SAMEA3387489 (sample SAMEA3387489) | Felis catus | biome: Faeces | place: United Kingdom | collected 2012
CTCTATCTACTTCATATGATAAGTATTCATTTATTTAATGTCAAGTTGATGATTGATTTAGTGTGAACGATTTAGATATGTCTATTTAAGGCAGATTGCCTTAAATAGGATTTGTTGCTAAAATTATGATAATGTAAAAGTGAAAGATGAGGTGATGAAGTATGTACAAAGATTTTATATTAAAAAACAAAGATATAGATATTCTAAAATTTAGAATTGAAGATTCACTTTATGGTGATTATGAATTAACAATTCTTGAAAGATATAACATAAATAATTTTCTTTATCCCGTTGGATTAAAAACCGACGATTCAAATGAACTATTAGAATGGATACAGGAAAGAAACATCCCTAAAAATCGTGCCTTTGTAAATGAGATTTTGGCAAGTCTTGGACTTCATGGAAATGATTTGATTGGAATTTTGACTATTGGAAAAGGTCTTTCGTTGAATGATCCATATTGGATTGTTGATCCGGATTTTACGGGATTGTTTAAAGATTACAATCTATATGAGAATGATTTTAATAAATCTGTTGCGTTGATCGCATATACAGGTCATGGACATTCAAATAGTATTGGAACTGTGGCAGAATTGACAACGAACGGTTCTCTAAAAAAGGCTTGGAGAAGAATCAATGGTGATGTCGTGCTTTATAAGGGGAATGTTCATGGCAATTTGTATACAAACCATGGAAAAGAAGCTTATGCTGAGTATTATGCTTATAAAGTTGCTCATCAAATGGGATTAAATGCAATTGCCTATGATTTAGATATATGGCAAGACGAATTATCGAGTACATGTAAATTATTTACTGACATAGATACATCTTTTGTTCCTGTATCAAGATTCTTAAAAGGAAAAAAAACAGTGAAAGCCATTGTAGATTTTTATAAAAATCTGGGGGATGAATTTTATCAGGATTTTTGCTCGATGATGGTTTTTGATGCACTGATTTGTAATACAGATAGACATCTGAATAATTTTGGTGTATTAGTTGATAATGCAACTAACAAGATAAAGTGTATGGCACCTTTGTTCGATCATGGGTATTGTATGTTTGATGAGCCAAGACAATATATTTACGAGTCACCAGAAAAACTAAATGAATATGTTAAAACTTTAGATCCTGTTTTTGGTAAATCGTTTGCTGAAAACGCAAAGACTTTTTTAGGAAATCGTCAAAAAAAAGAATTAAGGCACATCTTAGACTATAGAATTGAAAAACACGATAGATATAATCTTCCTGAAGCTGAATTGAATTCTTTCAATAAGGTTTTACACGATAGAGCAATAGCAATCTTGGAAAATAGATTAGAATTGAATTTAAACTATCTTGTAAATGATAAAAGGGAGCTTTCATTTAAAGAACTAGATGGTAACGCTCAAGAAATTGCTTTGCAGGAAATAAAATATGACTTATGGGATCTTTATGGGGTTGAATTAGATGAGCAAAATCAGAATGAGTACTTAGACTGCTTTACATTCAAACCAACATACGACAGAGCGGGTACGTGCGTTAATATAGAATATATACAGAACAAAGATATTGAAGATGTGATATCAAGAATAAATGACACGCAGGAATATGAATTATAGCTTAAGGCAAATTGCCTTAAGTTTTTTGTTTTAAGTTTATTGTATATACAGATATGTCTATTTAAGGCAGATTGCTTTAAGAAATGTAAGGAGATGATAAAATATGCCTACTGCTTCAATCGTAAAAGGACGAGGTTATTTAAATCATAATGACAGAACGATTAAACAAGTAAATAGTAGATCGTGGAAACCTGAGTTATCGAATCAAAATATTGTATACGTAAACGAACCCATTCAAAATGTATATCACGAGCTGTTCGATTCAGCTTTAGATAAATACAATGCTAAAATCAAACAATCTAAAAACCCTCAACGTGTCATAAAAGACTACTACGAACATATCAGCCGATCTAAACAGGAAAAGCCATTCTATGAATATATCGTGGCATTCGGCAACATAAACGATAAAACTACAGAGATCTATCCAGTTCTTCAACAATGCCTGGATGAATACAATCGTGATTTTCAATCGAGAAACCCTAATTTCCGTGTAATTCAACAAATAACACATCGTGATGAAGTAGGAATTGACCATACACACATTGATATCGTTCCGGTATGTTCAGGAAATACACGTGGTTTGGAAACCAAAAACAGCTTTACCCGTGCCCTAAAACAAATGGGTTACACTGGAAAGAATGCTTTTCTTGACTGGCGAAGGTCTGAAGAAAAGTTAATGTCTGAAATTTTAGAGCGTCATGGCCTTGAGTTTGAACGTGGTGACGGACGACAGGAACATTTGAATGTCCGCCAGTATAAGGAATATAAGAAATACGAAGAACTTACCGCTCAAGAAAGGCAACATTTTGAAACATTACAAAAAAAATCTACTGAGATACAACATGATTTGGATCAGCTGAATACTTTAAAACAAAATCTATTAAAGGAAATTGAATCACTAGAGGTTCGAAAAAGCAATTTGGAAAAGACTCTTCTTTTAAATGGTTTAGAAAAAAGGACTGGTAGATAATTTGATAAGTGAATAATCTAAGTCTGTTGGAAATTTAAATCAGAAAGATGATGTGCTGCCATCATAAAATATGCAGGATGAAGGGAAGGCGGTGCAAAGAATGCATTTAAAAAGATATTTATGTACTGGTTTGATATCCTCTATGATGTTAGTAACTTCATCATTAGGTATACAGGCTAAAAGTACAAGTACGTTGCACATAGAATTAATAGGTGGTTTGGGAACAGCTGAAATCATGACGGATGAAGATATAACCTATCCAGTGGATGGTGGAGATGATTCTTTTTCCTTTGATACGGGGACACAGCTGAAAATAACAATCCATTCAAAATATGGTATCGACTCCGTACAGGATGATAGTTCCGTCTTAAAACAAAATGGTAAAAAAATCGAAAAGATATCTGCCAAAGATTATACATTTACTTATAAGACACAGGATATCGATACCAATTTGACTGTAAATCTGACTGAGATGCATTCTCGTTTTAAAATTACATCAATTACTACCGATGAAAATGGTGAAGTAATGCCAGGTTATGTTAAATATGGTTGTGTTAAAAAAAGCCTTTATGAAGAAACAGATGAGAATATAGAAGAAGCTATTGAATTAGCACAAGAAAATGGTTTGGAAAATGACTATCAAATTTTAGAGTCTGATGAAAATGGAGTACTTCAAACGAATGATTTTTTAAAGGGTACTTACATCATAAAAAAATTGGGTGATGAATCTGAGCCTTTTGAGCTGATTGTAACCAGAAACAAAGACATTCCATATACGTATATCCGTCTAAATAATGGATATGAGTTTTCTTCTGATAAAACAGGGACAGTAAAAATAATTGAAAGCAACCAGTATATTAAGTCAGCAACAAGAATCATTTTGAAAAATAAGAATGATAAGCTTGTTGAAGATAATGGAACATTTAAAATCAAAATGTTGGACAGTGAAGGGAAAGTGTTGAAAAGCTATAAAAATGACTATTTAAAAACAGATAAAAAAGGATATATCAGTATGTATGACAGTGTTCGGTGGATTAGTACATTTACAATTAAAAATGGCAAGTGTGTATTACCTGTGGTTCTTCCTGATGGAGATTATAAAATCGCAAATGCTGATCTAAATGCTGTAAGTTTAAAAATTTCTGATTTTAAAATTTCATCCAATACCATATCTGGTTTAGATGGTGATAGTCAGCCAATTAGCAACACTGTATTGCAGGTAAAAGGAAATTAATGTATGTACGATTTTTCAAAAATCAAATTCGATACGTTCTGGAGAGAATCGCAGAACAGGATATATTTAGACGATATGTATGAACCTTTGCCTAACGCACCTAAAGATGTCATAGATAGCTATAATCGTTATAAGGATCAGATTAGTCAGGCAAAACGAAATATATCAAAATCTATATTTAAAGGATGATGCCTTTAAGGCAGTTTGCCTTAAGGATTGAATTGTTTGTAATTTTTTGAATCTTATATTAAAGTAAAAATGGAATTCATAACAGAAGGAGAAATGAAAATGAATAAAAAAGATTTAATAGAAAATATTGTTTTAAAAAACCCAACATTAACAAAAAAAAGCGTGGATGAAATTGTAAACAGTGTGTTTGATAATATGGTAGAAGCTTTATCCAATGGAGAAACAGTAGATGTTTTTGGATTTGGTAAATTTGAAGTCACTGAACGTGGAGAACGTGATGGAATCAATCCTGCAACAAAGGAAAAAATCAGAATCAAAGCGTCTAAAAATGTTAAATTCAGACCTTCAAAATCATTAAAAGAAAAAGTTAACTAATTGTTTTGCATTAGTTTATATTCTGGCTTTCATGTCTTATATCGACTTTTTTCCACATGATGTAAGTCCAGATAGTCAGGTGAAATTTATAAATATGTATGTTTCACCTTATTAGTCCTGTGCCCTGACAGGACTTTTTTTATGCGTTATGACAAGGAGGAAATATAAATGGATTTTGACAGAATGCAGAATGAGATTTTGAAAAATCTTTATAAAGAAAAGGATGCTTTGACAAAAAGAAAATCAGAATTGCAAAACGAGCTAGAAGCTATAGACTCTAACTTGAATAAAATTTTATCTGCTGAAAAGAAATTAATGGCTTCTTTTGAGAAGCTTGGTAAAGAAGTATCCGAATGGGAATGTTTAAGTGCAACGTTAAATACAGGTACGAAGAAAAGAAGAAAAAAGAAAACGGAGTCCTTAGATGGCAGTACTGCCACCACAGATACAGAAGCCAATGTTCAATTTAACAATGTAAATGAGACGTTTAATCCTTATGGTGAATGATTATGCCTGTAAAAAAAGATTATTATACGATTGAACTGAAGTCAGGAAAGCTAAAAGCATCAATTGCTATACTTGTAGTTTTAGCAATTTGTATACTTGTACGTTTGACTCCACTGATTCATTACTACTGGGTGAATTTATTAACTGCTTTGGTAGTTTCAAATGGGATCAGCCTTTTTGTTATTGCAGGGCTGTTAATGGCTCTTCATATTGTAGATATAAAACGCTTTAAGGAAATGTTAAAGAAGGAGGATAAGAACAATGTCCACTGAGTCTTCTTCAAAAAATGCAAGTGTTGCTGTATTTCATATTGCCATCAATACAGGTGAAAATATTGCCAGAGCATTAAGACGTTTCTTAACTTCTGTGAAATATGCAAATGTGAAATATGGCGAAGCACATTATAGAAATTATTTAAAGGGCAACAAAGGTCATAAATTTAAATCTGAATCTGCTTTTGCTCATGTTGCGTATGATGTAAAAAAATCAGACGTTGAAAGAATTCCTGTTAGTGCCCGTGATAAGGAAATTATTGAATCCATGACACACAACATGAACATTGACTACTGCTTAATGAGACGACCTGATGATCTTGAAGAACTTGTTAAGAAAGCTGTTACAGATGGCAATTCATTAACTGATTTTGAAAAGAAGATAGTAACCGCATTTACTATACGAGATGAGAATAATCAGATTGTCATGAATCCAGAAAGCCCAGATATGCCAGTTATCAATGATGCTGAATATATGTTGACGATATGTTCAATAGACCTTGCAAAATGGGAGGTCATTACCAGAGAACTGGAGGTGTTGTCACATCGACCGTCACTTATGAACAGGTTGAAAGATGCGAAGTTAATGAACATAGTTAGTCGTATCTTTAATAAAACCAAAGAACATACTCAGGAGCGTGAGACTGAATTTAGCTATGTGCAAAACCAAGTGCAGGAACAAACAAATAAGAACGATTATAAAGACAGGGTAACAGTGAATCCGTTTGTGGATGAAGGGACACCTGAAGTTGTATTTGACGAGCCAAGAGATGCTGTAAGGAAAATATTATATTATTTTCTTCCAAAAGTTGCGTCCTATAATGATTTAAAAGAGGTCTTGAAGCAACTTGGCTTTAATATTCATGATAAATATGAACTAAATAATGTATTTAAGTTCACAGCGGATGAAAGCCTAAAGGTTGAGCGAATTGACGATATACCTGCTTTAGCAAATTATGATGTTATATGGTTTCGTATGCCGAATACAAATGGAGATCAATTTATAGAGATTCCTAACAAGTATATTTCATGGAATGAAAAAGCAAAAGAAGATGGCAGTACTGCCACCATTGAACTTCCTGTAAATGAAAAGTTTAAGGTATGCAATTCAGAACAATTATTCAGGCCTTTCTATAAAGATAATAGTAATAAAGGAATGCAGACTGTTGAAGAGTTTAGAAACTTTTGGGAAGATAAAACAAAACAAGATGTATTTACAATTTCACTTCCTGATTCGGATTTGGAAATTAATTTTTCATCAATTGATGATATGAATGGAAATCCTTATACTTTAGAAAGTATCGAGTCCTTTATCAAAGATAATGAAAGAACAGATAATGCAGAAATTGTATATACTATTTTAAATACAGATGCTGAAAATCTTGGTGAACTGCAAGACAGAGTATTTAAAAAAGCAAATATTCATCTTGAACAGCAAACTGATGAAATGATTTCTGAAAAGCCAATATTGGAAACAATTCCTCCAGATATTTCAATGAAGAGATGTCTGGATTTTTTAGTTCCAAAGGTAAAGTCATACGAAGATCTAAAGGAATGCTTGGAGTTGATAGGCTTCAGTATACGTGACAGTATGTTCAACGCTAATACATCTGTTGATGATTTCATGAACAATACGAAAAACATGCAGTTTAAAGTTATCAATATGGATAGTTGGAAGAGTACATCCAATCTAAAGGGGTTTGATGGGCTGGATTATTCTTTGCAGTCAATTTTAGATCGTATTGAGGATAATAGCCGTAGTGAAAGTGTTTCAGTAGTGAAAGATTTATTGGATTGTCGTTCAATGGATGAAATTGATGTGATGGTAGATAGAGTCCTAACTATGGCTCACGTAAAGGATGACATTCCTGTAGAAAAAAATAAGGATGTTCCAGACATGGAGTTTATCAACAGTTTAAATACAGACCAATTGAATCATTACATCAATCATTTTGCACAGGATGATAAATCAATAAAATATGCAAAAAAGAGATTGAAGAAAATGAATATCTCTAAACAGAAAACAACATCTAGAGAAAATAGAAAACCGACAAGAATCAGAGAGGATAGAACAGTATGAAGTCTATAGAACAACTTAAAGCCATTGACAATAAATATAATTTAGAAATTCAGCGATGTAATGAAGCACTGTTTCGCTTTATGGATAAAAAGAATGGCAGATATACGCCAGAAGAAGTAATCGAAGAAGCAGGTCAAGCCATTTTAAGACAGAATAATGTTATTAATTCTATGAAATGTGACATGTTAGAAATAATTAATGAATATTCAAATTATCTTTTAGAACGATCAACTGCTTCAGGAGAATCTTTTGATCAGATTGAGAAGGATGCCAAAGAATTCATTAATGCAATGAATTTAAAGGAGAGCAAGCAGAATGAGTGATAAAGATACGAACTCATCTGAAATGCAAAAAAAGAAAAGCAGACAGAGCCTGAAAGTTACCATTAAAAAGAATAAATTCTGGATTAAAATTTTTACTGGTGGTTTTGTTTTTGTTGTTGTTATCCTTTGTTCGTGGACTGGATACAATGCATTCACCATCTTTCAAGCTCAGGGTGGTGATACTGTCGACAATGTTTTTAAAGCTATCAATTCCAGTTATAAAATATTGCCATATTGTAAACCTACTGTAGAGGGATCCCTTTTAGGCTTTGCATTATATGGAATGATTATAATTGGTGTTATTTACCATGATGCTTCCAAGAAGAATACTAAGGAAGGGCGAGAGTATGGCTCTTCAAGAAAAGGTGATGTTTTTGAAGAAGCATCGAAAAATGATGCCTTGGAGAACAAAGTTGAAGCAAAACGTGATGAGGATGCAAATATAATTCTAAGCAAGAACGTAAAAGTGGATATGGATACTTGGCATACTGGAATCAACGACAACATCTTTGTTGTCGGTGGTTCTGGTACTGGTAAAACACGTTATTTTGTAAAGCCAAATATTCTTCAGATGTATTGTAATTACGTTGTAATTGATCCTAAAGGCTCTGTTGCAGAAGAGTGTGGTAAAGCTTTTGAAAAGAATGGTTATAATGTAAGCTACCTGAATCTTGTAAAGATGGATAAATCTATGGGATACAACCCATTTGAATATTTTAGAAAGCCTGAAGATGTCCAAAGTTTCGTACAGAATTTGATTTCTAATACGTCAGATAAAAATAAATCTGGAGGGGATGAGTTCTTTGTTAAAGCCGAAATGACTTGGCTTATGTCCATGATTTATTTGATTATGTCTGAATGCAGAGGGGATGAGAATCTATTTAGTTTCAATACGGTTCTTATGCTTCTTCAGCATTCTGATGCTAAAGAAGATGGAAACGATCAGTACAAATCGGATGTGGATAGACTGTTTGAACAATTGCAGAGTGAACATAGAGCTGAAACGCATGGGGCTATTACCTACACGTATAGAGATCTGGCTATTTTGAATTATCAGATTTATAAGCTAGGAGCTGGTAAGACAGCAAAATCTATTTTAATTTCAATCGGTGTTCGATTGTCTATCTTTGCTTCACCAGAATTAAAAAGAATTCTTCAAAAGGATGAACTACATCTGGAAAGATTAGGACAGCCAATGATTACTTCTGCTAAGAAAAATGAATGTAAAGATTTATCACTTGATATTGATCGAGATGTTTACGAAAGATTTACAAAAGGGAGAACGGATAAGCCTTCGTATGAGGATTTGCCAAAGAATAGATTAAGAAAATCTATTTTGTTTATTGTTATTAATGATTCAGATGATGTTTTTAATTTCATGGCATCTATCATTCTTCAGCAGTTGTATACGCAGCTTTACTATATTGCGGACGCTCGTGCGGATCATAAACTGCCAATACACGTGAGAATTATTAATGATGAGTTTGCCAACTGTGGAAAGCAGCCAGATTTTAACCGTAAAATCAGTACAATGCGTTCTCGTGAAATCAGTACGGCTGTTATTGTACAAGGTATTTCACAGATTAAATCCAAGTCGTTATATGGAGATGACTGGGAGGCAATTTTTGAAAACTGCTCTATAACTTTATTCTTAGGATCTAAAGGTCCAACAACACAAAAAGTTATTTCTGAACTGGCAGGAAAAGAAACAGTGACTCACGTTACACATTCCACTAGCAAAGGAACCAGTTCGTCCTACACAGTTGGTGAACAGTTGATTGCCAGTGATGTGTACTCTATTGGTGATATTGCAATGCTGGATAATCGTAAATGCTTGATTCATATTCAAGGTCAGCATATCTATGAAGACTGGAAATATGATGTTAAGGACCATCCAAGGGTAGATGAAACTTGTGATGCACATGATAAAGAAATTGCAAAACAAAATTTCTTTGATATTGATGTTTTCCTAGAAAAAGTACGTCAATTAGAGAAATTACGTGAAAAAACACGAAATGAATATATTGAGAAAAATCAAACAGAGTTGGAAAGTAAAATGGATGGATACAGACGTGGTGAATACTCAGGAAAGACTGATTTACTGATAAGCAATGATGCTGTATATCAGACTCAGAATGATTTGGAATTTGTTGAAGAAACTATACAGAATGAAGAAAGATACGATGTAGATGGTTTTCTACCAAAATCGGATATAAGTAATTTTTAATATTGAATACTTTGGTAATTAGATGGCAGTACTGCCATCTTTTTATATATTTAGAAAGATGAGGTAAAAAAATGAATTATTTAGAAAAAGGTTTTGAAATTATTTCAAAAGGGTTAATTGCTTTTGGAGGTGTTTGGACTGTTTGGGGTATTGTTGTCATGGCAGGTGGATTGAACGACCATAATGGGCAAGACATCAAGCAAGGTGTTTTACGTGCTGTTGGTGGAGCTTTGATTATTGCAGCCGCTGCATGGTTGACTACAATTAATGTAAATTTTGGCTAGAACATAAAAGATGGCAGTACTGCCATCTTTGCTTCTTTGGAGGATAAAATGATGGAATATCAAAGTAAGTTACATGAATTAGATTTATGTATAGAAAACACTAAAAATGAAAAGTTGAATCTTATGATAGATAAACATTATGAGCCGTTAAACGCTAGTTTGTTGAATACACTCTTTCTAAATGAAAAACTATATATTGCTTCTAAAGATCTATTGGATGTTTTAGAAGATATACAGTTGTCTCTGTATTCTATAAACAAACTTGTAGATGATGCATCTTTAAAAGGACAGGAAGCTTCTTTTAAAGAAAACAACACAATTATTGAAAATTCAATCGACCGTCAAAAGGTCATTTTAAATAAATACATAACTGATATGCAATGGATGCTATCTCGAAAGGAGGATGATTAGAGTGCTTGATAGTTTTTTTAAAGGTCTTGCAGCTACGATTGGTGATATTTTTGCAAATTATTTTGTGAGTCTGAATGATGTGATGACATTAGCACAATCTGCACCATCTGACAAAATTGATGGGTTTCCATCTTTGGCATTATGGGAGGCATCTAAAGGATTATCCAGTTCAATTGGGACAGGGGTTGCTTCAGTAGTTATATCTTTGTTTCTTTTCTTTGAACTGGCTGCTATATTCAACCGAACGGATACAAAAGGTTTGGATGGTATCTATTGGATCTTGATGGCATTTTTGAAAGTAGCTGTTGCAATTACAATTGCAAAAAACATGAGTGTAATCATTGGAATGTGTTTCCAGATTTCAAGTGAAGTCATAAAAGGAATGCAACATACTTCGTATTTTAAATTGCTTAAATTTAATACAAAAGATATATCGCAGGAGCTGGTCACTTATTATAAGGAGAAAGAAGCTGGAACTATCCTTGGTGGATATATTGTTGCTCAACTTGTAGGTGTTATAAACAATGCTTCCATTGTTATTGTCAAGCTGGTGTGCCAGATACGTTTTATTGAGATATACGTTTTTACGGCTGTTGCACCATTACCTTTCTGTACATTCTGCAACAATGAATTTAAACATATTGGTATTGCATTTATTAAAAGATTATTGGCTCTGGCATTACAAGGAGTCTTTATCTGCATTGTTTGTATTTTTTATGTACAGATTGTCAATGCATCGGTTGGAGATGCGTTGAAAAATGTTTCGAGTAATCCAACTGGAGCAATGTTCACAATGATGGGATACTCGATTTTATTGCTTATTGCAGTCTTCCAGACTGGAGGATGGAGTAAATCATTGCTTCAGGTTAATTAATTTCGGTATTAACGGTTTGTCATACACGTTAATATAGTTTCTTGCACACACATCGGAGAAACTTCATAGCAGTTAGAACAAAAATCGGGAGGTAGGTTATGGCAGCACCACATGTATATTTTTCAAGACAAATGTTAAAAGCTAAGTATAAAGATCCAAAAACAAATGAGTATCGTGATTATGAACACAGCAGAGCAACTGGTAAAGATGGTAAGCCTTTATTGATGTATCGTATTTTACTGCCCTCTGCAAATCACAGAGAATTCCAGTTTGAAAAAGATGTGAATGGAATTGATATTAACTCTAGAAAAGCCTATATTCAGGTTCCAAGAGATGCCGTTCATGATACAAAAATTGCCCAGAAAAAGGTAATGTATATGGATTGTGAAACATCTACATGGACAGTCTATTTTGAAAGCCATCGTCTAAGAGATGCGGATGGACATCCAATCTTCACGCCTGACGGTAAGAATCAGTTTGATAAGCCGGTTCCTGTTAAGTTAAACAGAAAACAAATGGCGGAAATCTTTGATACGAAGCTTATACGTGAAAAGAAAAAAGTAGTAACAGTCGAAAAAGATGTGAAAAAGACTACCCAAAAAGAATTATCAAAAGAAATCAACAAAAATGTAGAACATAAGCAAGAAAAATCTGATCCAGATTTAGAACGCTAGATATTCTTGAAAGTTAAGATGTGTGCCTTAACGAATGAAGGTGGCAGTACTGCCATCTTCTTATTCTTATAAATGAAAGGAGGGTATCATGGAATCTTCCTATGTACCTAAAGATATAACGACCTATGAAGAGAAAATTCTTTTAGGACTTTCAGTTAGACAATTATTTTGGTCTTTTATTGCAATGGTAGTGGGATTATCTTTTTATTTAATCTCATATATGCTTATACATCTTCCACAGGATCTTTGTATTTATGTAACTATTGCTTTATGTTTTGGAATATTTGCAATGGGATGGGCAAAATGGCAGAACTCTAGACCTTATCAGGAAAAGTTGGCAGCCATACATCGTTTTTATACAGTTAAACAAAGAGTGATTTTTTCAAATGAACTCTATTATTTTACAAAGAAAGGATTTAAAGATGTTTCTAAGAAATCAAGAAAAGACAAACAAATCAACAAACAATACTGCCGAGAATACAGAAAGTAAAAGAGATGCAAAAAAGAGAATCAAGCGTGCTCGTATCGCACAGAATGTAATTCGCTATAAAGAAATGTTAGAGAATGGAATTTGCTGTATGGATGATGATCTTTATTCTCGTGCAGTGAAATTTACAGATATAAACTATCAAATTGCCCCAAACGAAATGAAGGAACAGATTATTGGCATGTATTCTGATTTTCTTCAGTCTTTGGGAAATGATATAGATGTTTCTCTAGTTATCAATAATCGCTTATTGAACAGAGAAGAATTTGAAAAAAACATTATTATGCCACATAGGGCAGATGGATTAGACATAATCCGTGCAGAACTGAACCAACGTGTTCGTGATAACATGGAATTAGGGAACAATTCTATTGTTTCAGACAAGATTTTTACTTTCACTTGCAAAGAAAGAAACTATCAAGAAGCAAAAAAAACATTGGATCTTCTTGCTGAGAACTTCTGCGATCAGCTCTCAAATCTTGGGTGTGAAGCTGAAGTGATGTCTGGACAGGAAAGGCTCGAAACTTTAGCTTCTATTACATTTCCATCTCGTCATTTTGATTTTAAATACAGTGATCTAAATATTGGAAATTCAACGAAAGATTATATTACGCCATATTCATTTAATTTTAAAAAAGATTACTTTACGATGGGGGAAAGATATTGCTGTGCAATGGTCATTCAAAACTATCCTACTTGGTTAAAGGATGATTTGATTTATGAACTGTCAAAGATTGAAAGTAATATAGTAATGACATTTCATATGCAGTTGCAGTCTAAAGAGGACTCAATTGCCTTAATCAACAGAACATACGAAAAGGTAGATATGCAGATTCAGGCAGAAAACGAAAAGAATCTAGCTCGTGCTAACTTTTCAGGAACTCTCCCACCAAATCTACGTTCTCAAAGTGAAGCTGTTAATACTTGGCGTAAACTTGTTGAAGACAATGATCAAAGGGTCTTTAATTGTCAATTTTTAGTATTGGTTAATGCTAAGTCAATGGATGAAATGAACAATGTCATCAACCTTGTGGAACGCACAGGAAAAAGAATGAGGTGTGATTTTATTAAAATGGACTATGAACAGGAAATTGGATTTAACTGTGCATTACCTTTAGGCTTACCAAAAGAAGGACTGTCACGCCCTTTGTTGACCAATAATTGTGCATATATCATGCCGTTTACATCTCAGGAATTATTGCATGAAGATCAGCCGATTTTCTATGGTATCAACAAGACTACAGGAAATATGATTTTATGTAATCGTAAAGGTCTGGCAAACCGTAATGCGTTTATCATGGCTCCGACTGGAATGGGTAAATCATTTATTGCAAAAAAAGAGATTACTCCATTGTTTTTAGGTGATCCAAATGCAAGCATTATTATCATTGACCCACAGGGCGAGTATAAGAAACTTGTAGATGGATTAAATAAGTTCTCAAACAAAAAGGAATGTCAGATTCTTCAGGTGGATACAAATTCAAGTTTGCATTTTAATCCATTTGATGGAGATATATCGAGGGCAGATTTTTTGTCACGTAAAGCAGAAATAGCTATTGTTATGATGGCTGAAATGATTGGGGTAAATGGATATTTAACTGGAGAACAAAAGTCAATTGTAGACCAGATTGTACATTCCATGTTTTTGGATTACGAAGCAAAATTAACAACAGATCCAAGAAATGCTCACATGCCTACTTTAAAAACATTCCATGAATATTTAGGGAATTATCAAGGGGATGTTGCTCATCAAATGTATGAAGGATTATGGACTTACGTTGAAGGTACTTATGATTTATTTGCACATGAATCAAATGTGAACATTAATAGTCGAATGGTGGTGTTTGATATTCATGATATGTCAGAATCTATTAAGTCGCTTGGGAACAAAATCATCTTGGAAACTATTAAAGAACAGATGCTTAAAAATTATGAGCAAGGAAAAGATACTTGGGTCTATATAGATGAAATCTATCGTTTGCTCGATAATGAATATTCTGAAAACTTCTTGTATGAGTTCTGGAAATGGGTGCGTAAATTTGGTGGTGCATGTACTGGTATCACACAAAATGTTACTGACCTTTTACGTTCAGATAAGACAAGTACAATGCTTGCAAACTCAGATTTCTTTATTATGCTACGTCAGGAAAAATTAGACTTAGTTCAGTTAAAAGAATTATTAAATTTATCTGATGATCAATGCAGATATGTTCAGAATGCTCCTAGAGGTTCTGGATTGATTCGTTATGGTGAAACGATTGTTCCATTTACAGATAAGTTCCCTAAGAATACGATTTGTTATGAAATGTGGAATACTGACCCAGAAGACAAGAAGAAAATGGAGGAAAAAAGAATTCGTAAACTTCAGGAGGAATCTTTGCGTTTACAAAAAGAACAGCGTGAAAAGGATGAAAATGAAACAAAAATGCGTGAGGTAATGATGCCTACATATGCTCCAAAAAAAGATGATGAGCAGAATTCAAATGAACTTGATTCAGTGGTGACTGATATCAATAATCATAAAGTGTTAAATAATCAAACTATGGATCGTGAAAGATTATATGATGTTTCATCTTCTAATGGTTCAGCGGATTCATCAAGATCCACAGGTTTTCAATTTAATCCAGAGGATTATTAAAAGGATGGCAGTACTGCCATCTAGGAGGTCAATATGTTTAGTTTAAAAAAAATGACAGTTTTATGTTGGGATGATGAGTCTTCGATCAGCTCGCTTTCTTTGGAATCTCAGATATTTAATTTTAAAGATTATTTTTCTAGTCGTATTTGGAATGAAGATGAATTTCGAAGTGTCTTTGATGAGATTGATCCATCAAGAGGGAAATGCAAAGGGGAACTGTTAATTGGTGGTGCAGTCATTCGTGTTTACGGTGATTTCCATGTGACAAAAGAAAATCGTTATTATATGGAATCGGCGAATGTAGAGTGTTTATCAAATCCAGTATCCTTGAATAAGGATGGCAGTACTGCCACTTCATCAAATGATGATACTGAAGTACAGAATCAGAATGTCGAGCATGTTTCTTCAAATGATTCATCTTCAGGAAATTCAAATGTTGATTCTGGAGATTCTCCTGCTCTGAATGAGCAGGAGAATACGGATACGGATGTAGATTGTAGTAAAAATACAGTAACGTATGAGGATTCCCGAACACAGGATGTGGTCTTATTATTGATGAACAATCTTGATGTCATCAAAAAGGTTCCTGATAAAAACTATGAGATTCATGCTAAAGAGGATTTCTACAAGGATACAGAAAAAAAATATCCATATATCTATAGAGAAAACAACAACTATAAGATTCTTATAAATGAGAGTATGACGTTAGGGTGTCGCTCAGAACTTGGTGCAAAATTACTTGTCGCATTATATAACGATAGAGATGCTAAGAAATTTATAGATTCTGATTTAGATAATGGTTATGTAGATGGTATATATCAAGATTTAAATAACGCATCCAAAGTAAAGGATGCAAATGTCGATAAATCTTTACAGGCATTACATCATATGAAGCTGGATTTAGAAAATACTACGAGTACAATGCGTACTAATGTTTAGAGCTGGAGGTGACAGTTGTGAAAAATGATAAAGCAGAAATCGTGAAGCAGCAGCTTGCAGAACGTTTTATTCATTGCTTAGATGACAAAAAAGAAGAGTGGAGCAAAAATTGGAAGATTGGAAGTGGTGCCTGCAACGGCATCAGTAATCGCAAGTATTCCGGATTGAATCGTTTTCTTCTTACTTTTTACAGTCAGGAAGAAAAATATGAAGGAAATCGCTTCTACACATTTAATCAGATAAAAGAAAAAGGATATCATCTTGAAAATGCAAAAGGAAAAGGGATTCCTGTTATTTACCCGATGTTTAACTATTTCAAAGATGGTGCAACAGATTATTCAGAAAGAAAGTTAGTTGGAGTTTCAAAGAAATCAGAAATGATTCGGTCTGGAGAAGCGGCAGAAAGTAATTTTAAATGGGCTTACGCTAGTGTAAAATACGTGTTCAGCGAGGACTTAGTAAAAGAAATTGAAAAGGACCCTCAACAACATATCTACTCTAATGATGAGAAGTTTGAATTTTTAAAAGGCTTTATGAAGGAGACAGGCGTTGAGTTTTATCAATCTAAAATAAATGAGCGATGTTATTACGATATCGATAAGCATAGAATTGTTTTACCACCAGATAATCACTTCTTCAATAAAGAAGCATTGTTATCTACCTTGGCTCATGAAATTGCTCATAGTACTTCCAAAGGTCTAGAAAGAGAAGTAACTGGTGAGTTTGGAAGCGAGGAGTATGCAAAAGAAGAATTGCGTGCGGAAATTGCTTCTGCTTATATTTGTGCTGAATTAGGCATAGACACAAGCATGAACGAAAATAACAATGTCGCATATATCCAAAGCTGGTCTACTGCAATAAAGGATAATTATAAATATCTGGAAGATGCTGTCAAAGATGCAGATAAAATCTGTAATTATGTTATAGAAAAGGGAGAGGTCTATCAAAATAAATCGTTGAATAAGCAATTGCAGAAGGAATACCAGACCCCATCAAAAGAACATAAAGAAAAGGAACCTGAAAGGGACTTATGAACTTTCTTGAAGATGCTGATTTTAAACATTATTTCAAAATGTTCGTGATAGGAATATCAATTTTTGGGATACTTTGCTTTTTATTTCTTTTTGTATTTAAAGATAATCATGGAATAACATTAAAAAAGGATACGGTTGAATACGGAAATCCTGTACGTGTTGTTGATCTGATTGAAACGGTTGCAGGGAATCCTATTGAGAAAAGTGACAAGATCAGCTCAAATACGATTTCAGTGAATGGCTATGAAATTACATTTGATGAAATTGATGTGTTTAAACTTGGCAGTCAGACCATTACAGGTAAATACACAGATGGATCAATTCCCAAGCAGATGATAGAAATACATGTGGTGGATACTAAAAAGCCAGTCATTAAAATCAATAAGGATATCGATCCAAACATGGAGTTAAAAGATGTACGTAAATTAAAAGTAGATTCATACTATTCGGTTTCAGATAATCAAACTCCTGACAGTAAGATAAAAATCAAAAAGTATATCAAGGAAGAAAAATATTCTTATGGGGATACAGTACATCTGATTATTGAAGCGAAAGATAAAAGTGGGAATATATCAAAGAAGTCAGTACCTATATGTATAAATGCTAAAAAAGAGAAGAAGGAAATTCATGAGGAGAAGAAAGATGAATCAGAGGTATCTAAAAATGTTGAATCTTCTCAAAATAAAAGCCAGCCAACGCAGAATCCTCAAACGCAGATCTCATCTTCACAAAACAGTCAGAGTTATCAAGTACCACAGCAATCTGTTCAACAGGTTCCACAGCAAACTCAGACTGTTCCAGTTCAGCCTACACGTCCTAAGCCTTCAAATAAACAGTATTTGTTTTCTCAAGGCTATGATATGTCAAGTGCTCCAAGTGCTTGTCAGAGTGATTTACTGTCTTCTGGATATACTGGTTCATGTACGCCAATTCAGGATAGTGATGGCATTTATTTAGGTATGCAATTAATTTTTAACTAAGGTGGCAGTACTGCCATCTTTTTGTTTTGAGGAGGTTCATTTTGGTTAATGTAAATAAACAACAAATTATCAATGCAGGAAAGATTGCATTACGAGAAACTATCAAAGCGACTTCCTATTCTTCAGCTGTAGCAGTCGATCTAGGAGGGAGAACATTAGATTCTGGTAAACACCTGTTATCTAATTCTGTGTATGCAGCACATGATGTGTCTCGTGGAACACTTTCTACAGTTGCTACACAGATCAATCGCTATACGCCTGATGTCTATGATGTTGGAGGGTATGGCAAACATGATTTAACTTCAGACGCAGGGATGTTTCTTGCAGGAAATTCTGCAATGATTGCTCAAAATGCAGTACGAATGACTAGAGGCGTTGCAAGTCCGATCGTAAAAATTGGATCAAAGATTGTCTATAATGACAAACGCATGGAGCATATTAAAGAAAAGTCTAAGTCATTTGAAAATGTACAGTTACATAATGTTAAACCTGCTCAAATGAACTATACAGATATCATATCTGGAAAGTCACGGAAAGATGCTATTCTTTATAGACATAATTTAGCTCAAAATCGTTATGTTCCAAATCAGATGGCAGGTTCTTCGGTTATGGACAGAAAAGATGCTATTGTGACTAAGTTCAAATCCAATGCATATGACAGAACAGTGTCAAGACAGGCCCATGTTCAAACCTATAGCAACTATTTAAAACGTAAAAGATTTTCTTTGAATAGATCTACGCAGATGACAATCCGTAATCAGTCTCGTAAATTAACAAACGCAATGATAAGGGGTAATGACGCTGACTCAACCACAAATAAAACTATGTGGTATGCAAACAAGGCTCTTCGTGGAACGTCAAGATCTATAGGAAAAGTATGGCAGGAAAGAAGAAGCATCTATCGGATTGCTTCAAGTGTTCGTCATCCTATTCGTACCTTGAAGAATATTGGGAAAGCAATCATTAATTCTTTGTCTGCTGTTTTTACAGCAATAGCAACCGTTCCTGTTATAGCATCAGTGCTTGTTTGTTTGATTCCTGTTTTACTTCTGTTTATGTGTCTCTTTATTGTTATTTCCAGTGTGTTAGGGTTTATTTCATCTCAGAGTTATACATTTACGGAAATCAAAATGTGTGATGTAGGTAACTCAACAAAAGATTTGGCAAATGAAACAGCTGTTACAAGCACATCGTCTGAACAATATAAGCTACTGTTTGGAAACAAATATGGACAAGTCCAACACGATGAATGGGGACTAGCCTATATTGAAGATGGGGGTTATAAATGGTATTGCAATGCGATGGCCACCTATTATACATCAACTATTGGCGAAAAATTTCGGCTGACGTTGGATTCTGGGGAACAGATTTACATTATTATTTGCGATATCAAAGCGGATAAACATACGCATAAAGGAAATAACGACAGCAGTCATGCGTGTCTGTCACAAGACGGGTCAATGATTGAGTTCTATGGAGACGTAAGTCGTACTACATTGCCTAAACTTCATGCGGCCGGATTTTCAAGCTTAAACAACAATTTTGATCAAAACCATAAATGGAAAGGTTCAGTTGCCAAAGTAGAAAGAGCCATGAAACAAGGAAGTGGGGATTTAACTGGATCTCCAGATTTTTCTAACACGGATGCATGGATCACTAAAAATCCATACGCAAGAAGTCATTTGTATGGTCAGTGTACATGGTTTGCATGGGGGCGCTTTTATGAAATTTATGGATATGACCCAGGTTTCTCTGGAAATGGTTATCAATGTGTTAGCGAATTATTAAGTGTTCATGGCGATAAATTTAAATATTCTAAAGAGCCAAAAGCTGGTGCCGTTGGCTCAAGTGATATGGCACATAACCATGTTTGGATCGTAGTGGCCGTAAACGGAGATCAGATTACTATTCAAGAAGGAAATCTGGATGGTGTCACAAATGATTATGCTGTTGCTATTACAGACTGGCACACAGCTACATACTCAAGTTCACAGTTGCGTGCTTACTATGGAAATGTATCGTATGCTGTACCAATTTAATAAAAGATAAGGTGATATTATGATGAAAAGAACTAAATGTTTATTTTTTATATTTTTTTGTATTTTCTTTATGACTGCCTGTCAGAAGAAGGAGCCTGTTGAATTAAAGCCTTTTGAAAATATTAAAATCAAAGAGACTGGTTGGAATGGTTCTGGAGAAATTGAAGTAACGAGTCATAAAATACACTACACTGGAAATGATGAAAGTATTAAGAAATTGATTCAGTCGCTACAGTATACAGTTAAAAACAATAAGGAACTTAAAAATGGTGATAAAGTAACTATTAAATTGGTATATGACAGTGATTTATTCAAATTGGCAAATGTAAAATTCAATAAAACGGAATATACATATAAAGTACATAGTCTTCAAGATGACACTCGTACTGTAAAAATAATTACTAATGAAAAGAAAGATCCAGTAACTGGCGAAAATGTGGATGTTGCAGAGCAAATTATAACTGTAGATGGAATAGAAATTCCTGCTAGTTGGAATTTATCTGATGAAGAGATTCAGGAATATGTATCCTATATGAAAGGAACAGAAAACAGTGAGAATGTTCCAGAGGAAAAAGGGGTCGATGTGATATGGTCACAAGGGGAATCGGACGTGAAGACAAATCGTAAGAATTCCAAGTACTATACAAAGGATTATAACAATAATGATGTCGAATGTTATCAGGCTGCTTATAGTTATGGTCAAACATCATCTCAACAGTTTAAAATCAAGCCTGTATTTCAGGATGATAAATCTATTGGCTATGAATGCATCTTCAAGGAGAATTCATGATGGAAGAGAATATAAAGAAAATATTAGATCAGATTCGAGAACATATTATAAATTGTGCATTCAAAGATAAAAGTATTTTCATAAGAAATATAAAAGTTATGAAATTCAACACAGAACTTGAATGGTTCAATTGTGCGTTGATTGCTATGGATTGTAGGCCTTCAAATAGATTTATTGTAAACACTTTGCAGAGATGGGATTATATACTAGGTACAGATGATGAAAATAAACCCTTCTTAAATGTTAAACCTGTAAAATTGTTAAAGCCTGTATATGAGAAAGATAATAATACTTTTTATTTCGACTTAATTGATACATATTATTTAGATGAATTAGAGATTTCTAAACATAAAAAGGTGAAATATACACGTAAATCTTCGATTGAAAGAGTTATTGATAAAAAGAAAAATTATGCTGAATTTGAACGTATTTTAAAAAATGGATGGCAGGATATATTTATTGAGTCTTATTTAAAGATGTTTGACTTCTATCATTTTTCAGACAAGACTAAGCAAATGTTTTATAAGAATCTAATACTGTTTGTATTTGGAGAAGAACTCGAGATAAAGACTCCGCATGAATTTTCTTCTATAAAGTTTAAAGATGAGGAGAAAATTACTGTTTATAGGCATTTGCATGAATTGATTTCTTGTTTTCATATTGCATTTCAATCTTATCTAGATGAGCTGGAAGCTTTGCAAAAGGAAATTGGCGATTTATCTGTTGAACAGCCTCGCCTTAGATCAGAAACTCATGACTTGATGGAAAAATTGTCAAAAGGAATTTCCATTAAAGAAGAAGAAAAAAGTCAGGCTGAGCCAACGGAGTCAAAATAAATGCTATTAGGAAATGGATGTGATTTAAATGAAGCTAAGTATGGAAAAAGAATATCTTGTACAAAATGCGGATGTAACTGAACTGGATTTTTTTAAGCAGGATTTAAAAAATCTTAATTATGAAGATTATTGTGACTTTATAGCTGATTTTATTAATGACACTAAATTGTTATTTATGAATTGCAATAACATCCAGTTTAAAAATATAATGAATGACTACAATGTAGATGAAAATTTATTTGATATTTAGAAAAGATGACAGTACTGCCATCTTTTAATTTGGAGGGTTATCATGAATGAATATAACAATATAAAAAATAGATTTGATACAGATCAAGTCATACGTCAAACTGTCAACCCATCATCTTTATCGGTTATAGAAGCTCAGCAAAATTATGATAACAATTTAAAACGCAGTATTGTTCGTAACTTTGTAAAGGATCTTGAATCTCTAGGATGGGATATAAGAGAGGACTCAAATGGGTCAATTATGATTGAAACTGAATATGACAAAGAATATTATTCTTCCTATTCAGATGCCTTTGATGTATATAAAGATACAATTGTAGATGATGTGTATCAGGGAATCCTTGATAAAGAAGGATACTATAATTTTTATCTTGATAAGGAACAAATTACATTCCTTGGCTTGGAGAATGAATATAACAAACAAATGGAACATGCTGTTGCAGGCGTGAATATGAATCTAGAAGATATTGACGACAGCGTAAACGATATTTTGTTTGCAAATGATGATGAACCAGATGTATCTGAAACCATCATTGATTCAATAGATAAGATGGATCCAGTACTAGACGTCGAATCAATTTCAGAATCAAATGTTGAGAGTGCTAATAATATACAGGAACATGAAAATGATTCCGTATCTGATGTTGTGAAAAATGCTCAGACCCGTAGCGATAAACCAAAATCTCACGATTTAAATGAGGTAGCAAAACAAATAGACTTACAAATGAAGATTGATGATGTTGCTATACTATGTGGATTGAATCTTGAAAAGAATGGCAGATATTCATTGCGTGATTGTGACCATGATTCACTTGTTTTTGATTTAAAACGTAATTTCTTCTTTTGGAATAGCCAAGGAAAAAGAGGTGGATGTGTCAAATTGTACATGGAAATCATGGGGGTTGATTTTAAAGATGCTGTTTTAAAATTGCTGCCTCATATTAATTTAGAAAAGGAATACGTTGAAACGGTCAGAGAAAAACCTGCTGAATTATCCGATAAAGACCGTCATCTCGATTTGTATAATCAACTAAAGGAATTAAATTTTGATTCAGATGAAAATAAACTTATGAGACAATCAATTGCTTATCTTACTAAAACTAGAGGTTTGGATAGAGATATTATCAACAAAATGATAAATGAAAAAATGATTTATCAAATTTCAGATAATTATGGACCAAAGGTCGCTTTTGTCGGGCGAAAGGATAATATGTATATTTCGTCCATATGTCAGCGATCTGTTTCCCCTAAAATCAAGTTTAAAGGAGATTTTAAAAATTGTAATTATAAAGTTGGATGGTTTTATGATCCAGAGACTAAAGGCCAATTTGGAGAAAAGGGAAATGCTGATAAGCCACTTCTAGTATTTGAAGCAAACATTGATATGATTTCCTACATGTCTTTGCTAAAAGAGTGTGGCGTAGATTATACACAGTTTGCATATCTGTCATGTAGTTCGATTAATCATGATATATGCATACCTGAAACATGTAAAGAATATGGCTATAATACAGTTCGTATATTATTTGACAATGACTATGAAGGAAAGGAAAACTGGGGACAGAACAAAGCTAAGGAGATTTCAAGTAAATTATCTAAAACTGGCATAGATGCCAAGCCAATTATTCCTGATATTCCATCCTGCAAAGACTGGAATGATATTATTGTTGGATACAGGAATAATACGATTTCTTTAGAAACCATAAAAGGACAGGTGCTAAAAGATATAGCTGATTTAGTTAAATCTGTTCCTCAAACAAAAGAAGTTCCTTCAACCGATATGCAATTAAACGTAAACGATTCATTAATAAAATCTATTTCATTTTTAGAAAATAAAGGAATTGATATAGGTATTATGAGCCTTCTTTCAAAAACAAATAAGGAAATGTTTATTGATGACAAGGCTGAAACCTTTATTCAAACTAGAACAGATTTGGTTCCATCATGCGAAAAACAATTACTGGTATTTGAATCCAATATGGATATGTTATCTTACATGACTTTGTTGAAGGAAACAGGTCATAACCTAGCTAAATATGCATTTATTTCTGACGGAAATCTCAATGAATCAAAAATTAATGGTATCAAGTCCATCAATGATAAATATCAGTTTAAAGGAGTTGCCTATATGCCTAGCAAGGGCGGAAATGAAAATGGCAGCCTATCCGCAATGCATATTGTATCTTGTTTAGATTCATTTAATAACAATGGGATAGATGTAAGATATGTTAGTCCTGCTCATGCAAGTAGTTGGAATGAAAGATTGAATCAGTATAAAGAAGAAAAAAATAAGGTTCAGAGTCAAAATAAAAGTGTTGATAAATCACAAAACAAAAGCATTTTGCAACAAATGCGAGAAATGTCTGGAAAAACAGTTTCTATTGATGAAATGAATCGTTCAGCAGGACATGAAAAGGAAATGAATAGATTACGATAGCGAGGGTGGCAGTACTGCCAATCTTTATTTCTTGGAGGTATAAATGAAAGTTATTATTGCAGAAAAGCCAAGCTTAGGTAGGACGATTGCAAGTGCTCTTGGGGTTTATGATAAATGTGATGGATATTTAACAAATGGAGAAATTACGGTCACATATGCTTTTGGGCATTTACTAGAATTGAAAGATATGGATGCATACTTTGGACATAAAGTTCCTTGGGGAGAGAATCTTCCTTTTTATCCTGATCCATTTGAATTTGATTTAAAGAAGGATGTTAAAAAGCAATTTGATATAATATGTAATCTGATAAATAGTTCTGAAACAGATGAAATCATTTGTGCAGGAGATGCAGATCGTGAAGGTGAGGTTATTGTTCGGCTTATCTTGAGTGCGGGATTAAGATCCTATAAGAAGATTACTCGCTTGTGGCTGCCAGATCAGACCCCTCAGACAATCACTAAACAAATGGAAGAGAGAAAGTCGGATTCTGAATATGATAATTTGTATTATGAAGGGCTTGCCAGAACATATATAGACTGGATTCTTGGAATTAATTTAACAAGGTCCATTTCATCTATTGCAAATCAAATGATGTCGATTGGACGTGTTATTTGTCCTATAGTCATTGCTATATATGAGAGGGATAAGTCTATAGATGAGTTTGTTCCTCAAAAGTATTATTCGTTGGTTTCAAATGTTGATGGTATTGAACTTGTTTCAAAATTGAAATTTGACATAAATGAAAGATCCGATGCTTTATCAGTTTGTGATGATTATAATACATCTGGAGGGACTGTTGTGGATGTTTCTTCTAAAGATACTGTCAAGAACAGTCCTCGTCTTTTTTCTTTAAGTAAGTTACAGGGATATTGTGGAAAGAAGTTTAAACTAAAGCCTGCCGAGACATTATCAATTGTTCAAAGCCTATATGAGATGGGCCTTGTAACATATCCTAGAACAAATACAGAGTTTTTAAGTGAAAATGAGAAAGACAAAGTGAAGAATCTAATTCAAATTCATGATATGAATGGAGAATTGATTTATAAAGATACTAAACGTGTTTTTGATGATTCTAAGATTGAATCTCACTCCGCATTATCTCCAACAGAAAAGATTGCAGATATTTCTTCTTTGTCAGAGAAAGAAGTAAATGTTTATACAACAATATACAATCGCTTTTTCTCAGTGTTTACAAAGGAAGAATGCGTTGTTACAGAATCTGTGATTGATATACAAGTAGGAAGATATAAACCTGAGTCAATTCAGTTAAAAGGAAAAATGTTTAAGTCACTAGGGTGGATGAAATATGAAATGGATGATGCCAAGAATGTTAGTTTGCCAGATTTAAAGATAGGTGAGCAAATTTCGGTGGATTTTAAACCAGTAGAAAAGAAAACGTCTCCGCCAAGTCACTATACGGTTGAGACGTTGGGTAATTACCTAACACATCCTTTTAAAAAAGAAAATGATTCTCTTGATGATGAATATAAGTCGTTGCTTGATGGTTGTGAGATTGGAACGGAAGCAACACGTGCGGGTATTATAGAAAAGGCTATAAATGTTGGATATATTTCATTAAAGCGAAATGTGTATAGAATTGAGCCTAAAGGAAAATACATGGTTGAATCTTTACAGAAGGTTCATTGTGATATGTCGCCTGCAAGGACTGTACAAATGCAGAAAACATTGAAATCAGTCTATAAAGGGAATTTATCTATTGATGATGCATTGATAGAAACAAAATCATTTTTGAATGACTATTTTAGTAATTTATCCAACTATTCGTTAAGTCAGTATGATAAGTCCAGTGAATGGACGGAGTATGGTAGTTGTCCGTGGTGTGGCAAGCCTATTTATAAATTAAAAGGGAAGTATGGAGATTTTTATTCTCACAAAAATGATGACAGGACACAATGTTCATTTGCATTACAAAAGAAAGTAAATGTATTTGGGAATGAAATTGAACTAAGTGAAAAGGATATAAAATCTCTTTTGAATGGCAAATGTCCAAAATTCACTTTGTACTCTAAAGGTAAAGATAAAAATTATGAGGCTGGCATAAAAATAAAGAATAAGCCAAGATCATTTAATAATAAGGATTGTATTGACTGGGAACTCGTTTTTTCTAAAAAGAAGAAACGAAAGTGAATTAATTCTGGGGATAGAATATACAGGTTTTCATATTCTTCTTTATAAACATGTCTCATTAAGTGATACTAGTCTCATTTTAAATCTTTCATGCTTTTTGACACTAGCGTAGGTGATTATTTTTGATAGTCTCACAATGTATACATTTCGGAACTATTGCTTTATAATAGTTGTAGGAATGTAGGTGAGAATTATGTTTTATGGTTATCATAGAGTCAGTACAAAAGAGCAGAATTTAGATCGAGGTGTAGACGGAATCAAATCATTTTGTGAAAAGCACAATTATCCATTGCAAAAAGTATTTGTTGATAAAATCTCAGGGAAAACATTTGATCGTCCACGTTATACGGTTTTGAAAGAAGATGTATTACGTGAAGGCGATACTTTAGTAATTTATGAACTGGATCGACTTGCAAGAAATAAAAAAGCTATTTGTGATGAGTTGAGATATTATGAAGAGCATGGAATTAGAGTCATGATTCTTGATATTCCTACAACAACGATTGAATTGCCTGAAGAAGCTGATAAGATGAATAAATTAATTACTGAAACAATCAATAAAGTAATAATTGAAATATATGCTATGCAGGCAGAAACTGAAATGCAAAGAAGAGAGAAGAGACAACGAGAAGGAATCGAGGAGAAGAGGTTACACGGTAATTGGGAAGAGTATGGTAGAAAACGTGTAATGTCGGCAAAGGATTTTGCAAAGCATTACCAGAAGGTAATAAAAGGTGAGCTGGGTTCGTTAGAATTAATGCGAGAGCTAAAGATGAAGAAAGCCACCTACTATAGATATGTAAATGAATACAAAGCAAATCATCAATAATTATGTGTAGGTGGCAGTACTGCCATCTACACATTTTTTTCTTTGAGGAGGACATTAATTTATGAAGAAAATTATAGCTATGTATTTACGAGTATCCACTTTAGACCAAGCACGAAACGGATACGGATTAGGTGATCAGGAGGTACAATGCAAGAAGTATATAGATTTGTATTATCCAAACGATGAGGTTGAAATTTATAAAGATGATGGTTATTCTGCCAAAAATTTAGAACGCCCTGAAATGGCAAGAATGCTTGATGATATGAAAAAAAGGAAAATTCATACAATTATTGCGTTCAAGTTAGATCGTTTAACCAGAAATGTTGTTGATACTTATAAACTAATAAAACAGGTGATGGATTACAACTGTTCTTTAGTTGCCGTTGTAGATAGACTGGATATCACATCAGCAAACGGAAGAATGTTTGTAGGTCTATTATCGTTGATAAGTCAGTGGGAAAGAGAGGTCATCAGCGAAAGAACCATTGCAGGGCTTGAACAGATGGTACGTAGTGGAAAATACCCATGTGGAGGGAAAGCACCATATGGTTGGAATAAAACAGAGGATGGAAAACTAGTAATAAATGAAGATGAAGCTGAAATTATTAATTATATGACGGATTGTTATATAGAGGGGTATAGTTTAAAAGATATAAGCAAGATGGTGTTTGCTAAATATGGATATCGTAAATCTTGGAGACACCTAAAAGAATTGTTGATACGTAAACTGAATATAGGAGTTTTTGAATTTCACGGAGTTTCTTATGATGATTTTGTTCCGCCAATCATGAATTTAAATAAATATAATGAGTTGCTTAAAATGGCAGCACATAGAGAAGTGCATAGTCTAGAAAAGCAGACTTATACTTTTCATCATTTGGTATATTGCTCATGTGGGGAAATGATGCAACACGTATGTACTATAAAACACAATTCGGGTGTTAGTACAATATATAGATATTATTATTGTAGTAAATGCAACAAAAGAGTAAATCAATCTTTCTTGGAAAAAGAAATATTTGAAACTTTATTCTTGGAAGAGTTTACAATCAAAACTCTTGAAAAACATAAAAAGCAGGAACAGATTTTATCATCTTTGGAATCAAAGAAAGAAGAAGTGTTCAATGCCTATAAAGAAAATGTAGTTGATTTTGACACATATAAATTTACAATGGCAAAATTGGAGAAGGAAAGAAATGTGATTTTAAAAGAATTAAGTTCTTTAGACATTGTATCCAATTCAAAATATTTTGAAATGACGCAAGATGAAAAATATGCCTATGTACATGAAATGATTTCAAAAATCATTTTTGATTTTGATGAACAAATAGTACTAAGTATTCAATTTAAGAATAAGTAAAACTGAATTTAGAAGTAAATATCCAATTGTGCAATATTTATAATTCAACAAAAAATGAAATGAAACACAAGACTATTTATCCTTTTTAAATCAATAAAACAAAAGAAAACCTAGTAGGAATTAATTCTTACTAGGTTTTAGCTTATTTAATTTCAAATATTGTTCTAACGCCAATTCTATCACTGCCGTTTTCGTATATCTATTTTTTTTACAATATTTTATTAACTCTTTATTTATGTCGGCGTCTAACTTGATACTAATCATATTATAATTTTTTTGAGGTCTAGACATAGAATCACCTCACACTCTATCACCATATGGTAACGATTTAATATATTCCTCCATGTATTGCCAATCCGGAACATATCCTTCTTCAGAATATGTATGAGTAACATCAATAAATGGTGTTCCATCTGGATTATGTTTGATAGGAAGTTTTATCACGGATTTTCCAAACTTTTTTACATCATGTGGTTTTCTACCATAAGACCATCTATATTTATCTTTCATGATAATAGTACATAAAAACATTGCAAGGGCAGGATTCATTTCGTGTTTTTTTACATAAAATGCTGTAATATCATGACTACAAGTAAACTGTTCTTTTTGATAAAAAGCATTACATACCGAACCATTTACAGTTACAGCAATACAATTTCCTTTATACAGTTTTTTATCCAATGTGTCATCTTCATTTCCTACTTTATCCCAACCTTTGATATCTTCTAATGAATAGAATTCCGTTACTCCGTTATTGGATTCAGTAGATGCCAGAAATGGAATTTTACCTTCTACAGAGTGTTCAGGCTTTTTGTTATAAAAACCACCTTTTAGCTCAAAAACATCATTCAAAGTAAATTCTTTCCAATCATCATTTATCAACAATAATGTGTCATTTCCATTATTCTTTGTGGTCAACGGCTTATGGTTTAATGATTTAATGTAATTTTCCATAAACCCCCAATCAGGGACATATCCAGCTTCCGAGTATGTACACGCAGGGTCAATGTACGGTGTTCCATCTGGGTTATGCTGAATTGGGAGTTTTAACTCCAAAAAAGGAAGTGTCTTATTCGCCTGTCTACCATAATTATATTTATACTTGTTTAGCATAATTACCGTCACAAGAAAATGTTTGACTTCCTCAGAAGCAGGAACTTTCACATCCAAAGTATATAAATCCCTACCACTGTAAAAATCATCAGGTTGAACAAAGGTGGATAAAACACTCCCACCACCAGCTACAGTAATCAACCCTGCTTTCTGCACATTTACACTATCAATTTTTTTCACTTTAGCAGATACGCCATTATTGTCTTCTGTTCTACTCACAAAATTAACAGCATCATTATCATTGCTCTCTTCACAAGCATTCAATTCAAGATTGACTCCGTATTTAATATCAAAGATATCTTTTGCTAAAAACTCTTTCCATTCATTCACATTAAGATTCATAAATCTTACCCTCTTTCATAAGGTACGCAAGATAATTGTTTAACGTCTGTTGAAAATCATGTTCGGTCAGTTTACTGTAATCCGTCTTCATATATGCTTCGCATAACCATTCATCCTCACCAGTAACCTCAGCTGTTGCAGATAATCCATCCACAGATTTATGATTTCTGTATAAACTCAACCATTCTTCTTCAATACTTTTCCATTTACTGTCGCCATTTTCATCAAATTGTTCTACACGTCCAAGAGCCTTTTTCTTCTTGAATCCATCTTCTTTGTAATATCCAAAGAAAGTCTCTTTTACCGTTCCATCTGTTTTTACATGTGGCTCGCCAAGTGTGAATACCATACAACAAGCCGAGACAGATGCACCTGGATAAAAAATTTCAGCAGGTAAAGTAAATACCGCTTCAAGGGTATTTTCTTCAAGCATTAGTATTTTCTCATTTTGCACAATTTTACTTGTTCCGATAGCTGCTGAAACTGGCAGCAAAACAGCCATTTTTACAGTTTTACGAGGCAATCCATCTTTTTCTCTTTTATCATTCATTTTTTTAATTTCATCTGAAAGAAAATGAATAAATACCAACCCCTTTGTTGGGTCTTCTTTTCCATCTTTTGCTTTTCCCCAATCAGACTTATATTTTTCAGGAATACCGATTGGTTTAGCATTGTAAGGCGGATTCATAAGAATAATATCTGGATCTGCCTTTTTGATGAAATCTTTGCAATCAAAGCAACTTCCAAATTTAATATTGCTGTTACCATCGCCATGTATCAACATATTGGTAGTAGAAAGACCATATGCTTTTTCTTCCACTTCGATACCAAAGATATGTTCTTCTTTCACTTTCTTCATAAGAGTAGCCGCTTCATCTTCTGTTTTCCCACGCCTACAATCAGCAAGCTCCTTTACCATAGCCTGTACCAAAAAAGAACCACTTCCACATGTTGCATCTAATACACGCTTTGTACGGTCTACACCTGTAATTCTACACATGAACTCTGTAATATGGTCGGGTGTAAATGCCTGATTCTTATCAGCTTTCCCAGTGTATTTATTAAAGGCAATAAAAAACATATTCAGAATATCCTGACCTTCGGAACTATCTGTATCAATATATCTATAAATATCCAGAATGATTGTTTCAAGAATTTCCATCCAATCATTTGTTTTTAAAGCTCTAACTTTCTGATTTCCCAAAACATTCTTTTGAAGTAATTCAATCTTTTTAGCTTTATTATCAGAGCCATCCAATAAATCTGATAATACACCTTCAATTGCTCCTCGAATACCTTTAGGGGTCATTAAACTCCACATTTCTTTCAAAGAATCCACAAATTCTTTTGTAATTAAAACAACACCTTTCTTCTTGACTATATCTTTGATATATAACAAGCTTGTTCCTACAAACTGGCTACGAAGATTTTCATCTATATCCTTTTTATGCAATAGCTCATTCAAAGAATAAGTATTTTTCAATACAGTTTCTCGGTCATTTGACTTATTTATTTTGAACAATTTGACATAATGAGCCATTTTATCCAGTGTAGTCTCATCGGCTAATACATGTTCGTCATCAACGAATGATTTCCAAACCTTAATCTTATCGTTTGTTGTATTCGCAAGAATACAAATCGCTTTCTTACTCGGATGAATAGCTCTCTCATCTTCCAGATACTCTCTCAATTGTTTTTCATCATCTGCAACAAAATTTTGCTTTGTTTCAATTAAAACAACTACATCTTCACATTCAAATCTAATATCCAATTTAAAATGAGAAACAGGGTGTCCAACCTTTGCTTCCAATTGAGATTTGCCACCCGCCGCTTGAACGTAGCTATATTCACCGCCTTCTATGTTAGTTGTATTAAACTCCTTACCTATAGTATTTACCATTTGCACTCTATCCATTATGAAACCTCCACCAATAACAATATATGATATATTATATCATATTTAGTATATATTAATCATTACTTTATACTTAAAAATGACTATTTTACGCAATAATCAATATATAGAAAGGCGGTAAAATGCCTCGTAAAAACGGGTAAACGCATTTTGTTGTTGAAAAAACACATAATACACTGCTATACTAGGCATTGTTGGATGAACCATAAATCTTATCCTAATAATTATTCATCCAACTTAACCTATTCCTTGAGTTGGCACTCAACCCTATCTGCCGACTCTTTTTTTATAAGTTTTTTTCAGAATTAATGTTGTTTTCACATTGGATTGCTACAATGAATGTAGGAGGTCTTAAATGATGAGCAACAAACGTATATTACCGTCCATAGGACTAGAAGGATCAAAGGAAGAATTGCTTGAATTCTTATCAGATTTTGAAATCAATAAGATAGCAATCTCTTTTGTGGGGGATAGAATGGTTCTCACTACATCTGTTCCAGTAGATACCAACCTTATGGATGTATTTGAACAGGCTTATGGTATTTCAAATGAAAAGAAACTCTAGTCAATATATGGCTAGAGTTTTTAATACTATTTCGTGGATAAATGATCTCATTAGTTAAATTATGTGTCCTAAAGTGTAACAAATGCTTGTTTTAAGCTTTATTTCAATCTTCTTGTTATCTTTTCTATTGTACATCCACCTTAGAGGTGGTAAAATTTAATCAGAACTAAATTGAACGGATAAAAAAACTCCACGAGGGAACTAACCTCTGGAGGGATGACCAATGGTTTTGGCAGAACCATTTGATACCTTAATTCTATCAAACTTTAAAATTATTTCAAGATGTTAAGTATCAAATATTTCAAAGGACTGCTAAATCAATGGGTTAATAGTAGTCCTTTTTTAGTTTTTAAAATTGAATAAAGTTGTTTAAACTAAAATTATGCTTGGTGATATGGGATTTGCGATAGCAAAATAAAAAAAACCAAAAGCGAATGATTTGACGATCAAATCATTGTTCATTCGTTTTCGGTCCCTCCATATCTCACAGCCACTTTTATCATGCTTTTTACTATGCTTTTTTGGCATCGAAAGCTAAGTAGCAGTTCGATCAATAAAATTAATGGCACGAAACCCGTTCAATAAATCGAACTTCTAAGCATTTTAAAAGTTAATATATTTAGTTCAGCAACTGTCAATTGGTAGTTGCTTTTTCTGTTTTTATGGTGCTTAGAGGGGATTCGTATGTCATGGGAAAGGTTTTTTAATCGCTTTTATGTCAAGTATCGACTTGAAGAAGAGCTAAAGCGTATCGAACACTGGATAGATTTCAGACATCTTTATCACGATATTTATCTTTTTTTGAAATCTCCAGACATGCTTTCAGAATCTCTGGGGTGTGGGGGAAGTAATAAAGATACGTGTTTAGATACTGTTTGCAAATGGAATGATGACTGTGAGAGGTATGAGGAGGAATCTAATGCCATTATGGCTATGAGTTCAGAACAAAGAAAACAATTTTTTGATTTGTTTGTTCTGCATAAATCAATTCAAGGCAATCAGAATTGGAGATTAAAAGAGGATCTTTTGGTCTTGTTTGCATCCAACGATACAGATTATGTATTTTCTGATGTTATCCTTGCTGAATATGAAGCTATTAAATTTAAGTTTGATCAAGACTTTCAGGCTGTCTTCCAAAAAAGAAAAGAACACTTCACAGAGATTTTAAATAGTAAATCTTATCTTTTACCTGATAAATGGAAAAATACAGATTTTGATTGTGGAGGAAACACCAGTCGTAGAAAACAACTAATTTTTCTTGCAGATATGTTTGATGAAGGAGATCTTTCAAAAAACGACTTTAAATCAATTGCCAGTGTTCTTCCATATGGAAAAAAGTATGTGAAATTTATTTTAGAGCAAACAAATAACAATTAAATATTAAAAATTGACAATAAAAAAATGAGTATTGGCGTACTCATTAATTTATAAAACTTAAACAAGATTAATCAATCTATCTATTGAATTAATTTATAAAACTTAAACAGATTTTAAACAGATTTTAAACAGATTTTAAACAGATTATGATTAATCAAATAACTACACTTTCATTGTATTAATCTTGTTTGAGTTTGTCAAGACTTTAAACAAGATGTGTCACGAACCTTATCCTCGCCATGACCTGATTGATTCAGTGAGCAAGGAAATACGTGCTAAATCTATTGGTATGCTGTTGCCAGTAGAGGATGAAGGAAAGATGATATGATTCATTGGTTTGAAATTATTACAGCTTTTTGAATGTTTTCAACTCGTATCATCTTGAGAATTTCCGACAATGAACGGAGGCGGATGTACATAGTCATGATGTGCATTTGTCTTTAGTGAGATAGTGTCAGTCGAAGACTCACGTAAAACAAATAGACTGGGGTGGACACGCTGATGTGAGACATTTACGAAAGTATGGGTAGCGTTGTATTTATCTACAATACAGTTAAGTGACTAAAAGATGAAAGAGCAAAGAGCAAGTAATCTCTGTTAAGTAGATACGTAAATGCTGGTGACAGAGTGCATGGCTATGAAACGACAACAATGACGGGTGACGGGAAAGTTCCTTGAATTCAAATCGGATGAATATACTTCTTATGGCATGATGATTCCATGCTGTAAGGGAAAAGTGTATTCTCCTCTTCCAAATCAAGGTTCAAGGAAAGTATGTAATAACTATATATAGTCAATAGAAAGGTTGTGAATAGAGTGAAAATTCATGTTGATGATTTATCAAGAGATATTAGTGATCTAAGATGGGAAGGTCAAAAAATAAAAGACAAATTAAAAGACATAAAATATTTATCCTTTTGTACTTTTGGTTTTTTAGTAATATTTATTTCTCAATATTTGAAGTTAAGTGATTCTGATAAGATAGAAATTGTTCCTATGCTGTGGACGTTATTCAATGTATTTCTTGTTTTACGATATGTGGAAAAACAGTGATGTTGATTTAGTAGATTTATCATATTTTGATATATGCGAATTAGAAACCTTTGAGGATTTGGATTTTGCAGATTTGTTTCGTATTTTAATCCCTTTTGTTGATGCTGTTGAAAATGTGAAGCAAAAATTGAAATGTTATAGAGATAATATTAAGAAAGATGATTTAAATGTTTATGGTAGAACAATCGGCAAAGAAATATTATCTAAATATAATATTGATTCTTGAAATTAAAAAACATGGCAGTGCTGCCACATAGAAAGAAGGTCGATAAAATGCACACTTTAAATAAATTATCTGCCTGTATACTTACAGGTACATTGATTCTTAGTGGTATGACATCCACTGTCAAAGCGGATGAAACCAGAATTAATACAGATCACAATACGTATTATATCGGTAATGTCGAATATAACGAAGACGGAACGATTGTGGATGCAAGCCATGTATGTAATATGCAGGTTGAAACTCCACCTACTACAGATGGTAATGATACGGAAGTAACTCCTGATCCAGAACCATCTGAACCTACAGAGCCAGTAACACCAGCTCCAACACCAGAACCACAGCCACCTAAAGAGGATGGAGGTACAACAGATAAACCAGAAACATCCAATCCTGATAACAACAATCAAACGGAAGGTGTGCAAAAACCTGATAAACCCGAAACATCAACAGGATCAATCACAATTATTCCTGATGAGAATGAAGGAAACGAAAAGGTTGATATTTCAACTAATCAAACAGTAGCAACTGGATATATCAGTTCGGTTAAAAATGCACTGAAATATGAATCGTTGTTGACAAAGGACTGGAGTAAATTTATTTTGGTGGGCAATCCATTTGCAATGCCACAGTGTACGTATTATGCATGGTCTAGATTTTATCAGGTGTACGGTTTTTCAAGCTGTGCATTTGGAAACGGAAAAGATAATGCCAGAGAGATAGTTGCTGTTCATGGTGATAAATTTAGTTTGAGCAGTACACCAAGCGGAGGTGCTGTGTTCTCGGCTCAGGCAAACACGCTTTATCCTCAATATGGTCACGTAGGTTTCGTTGAAGCCTTTGACGGAACAAATCTGTGGATCAGCGAAGGGAATTATACACTAAGTAACGGAGATTATGGATATATCCATATTTACCGTACAACATTTCAAGCATTCAAAGCTATGTATCCTGATGTAGTATTTGCAGTACCGAATGGTTCTGTGTTGAAAAGTTCGTTGCTATCAGATTTAAGTTTATATTCTATGAACAGTGGATTGAATATAACAAATACCAGTGCCGATGTTTCAAAAGTGAATGTGAAAAAATTGAAATATAAAAATACAAAAAGAAAAAACACCATTTATTATGAAAATGGTGAGAAGATACAGCAGTATAAATTCAAACCTGCTGATGAAGAATCAAAGACAGTGGATGTATAGATATGTTGTTTAGAGATTTATTGTTTTTAGGTTCTGTTGCACTGTCATATGGATGGTTGGCACACTTATGTATAAGTGACAAGGATTTTAATATAAAAACAGGTTTTATTTTTGCGGGTATGCTTGTACTTATAGGGGTTACTTGTTATGCTACACTAAATTGGAATTGACATAAGTATACTGCTTATGTATATATTCAAACTGGCATCCCTCTCCGTCTTAAAACAACGGAGTCTTGGATGTCTTTTTTATAGAGTGAAAGGGGAAATAAAATATGAAAAAGTGGATTTATGGAATCATACTGATTATTTGTATATGCGTTGGTGGGTTCTGTGCCTATCAGGCTTGGCAGATATACAATGAAGATAATGAAGTGGAATTACAGACAGATAAGATAAAAAAAGAATGTGTTGAGAAAAAGAATGAGAATGGGGAACAGATTTTATCTCCTGACTGGGGTTCATTAAAAGCTATCAATCCAGATATAGTTGGTTGGATATATGTTCCAGACTGTGCGATTTCATATCCTGTAGTACAAGGGACAAACAATTCCTATTATTTAGATCACACAATCTATAAGGGATACAACTATATGGGTTCAGCATTTTTAGACTGCAATACGAATAGCGACTTCTCAGATGATAACAATATTATTTATGGGCATTCTGTTCAGGGTGGGGGAATGTTTACTTTACTAAAGAACTTTTCATCAAAATCATTTTTTGACAGCCATCCAGATTTCTATTTGCTTACACCAGAGCAAAACTATAAATGTAATGTTTTCTGTTATTCAAAATCAAACAATGAGTCTGTGTTTTATGCAAAAGACTTTGGAGAGGAAAGACAGGAAACTTTAAATAAACTAAAAAATGAAGCACTTTATTGTAACGAGGATGTAGATACAGATTCACCTATGGTTACTTTATCTACGTGCGATCTGGATTATGGTCTACATTCAAATCGAAGATTATTGCTGTCTGGATTTTTGGATGAGTATGATGAAACAATAATCGTTCATTCTTGATTTGAGGATGGCAGCACTGCCACCTTTCCACTTCACTTTAGACTATATTGTATCTATTGTCTTTATTGCTTTTATTTTCTTTATTTAGATATCGTACTTATTAGATTCACACAACTGTTGCCCTACGGCGTATCGCTTTGCTTGCCAGTAGTGTTTCTCTAAAAGTACGATACGAAGAAATTGTAAGGGCGATGAGCCGAGGAGGTCGTTAAATATGATGAAGTGTAGCAGATTAAATACTATGGAGACGTTTAAAAATGGATTCAGTATTGAAAGAGATGGTAAAGTTTATACTTTAACAGAAGAGGAGATGTTTGATTTTAGATTTTTAGATAATGCAATTACGGGTCAAAACTGTTTGGATAATTATCGTGATATTGCAGATGATGATGAAGTTGATGTGATTGATCGAATCAGAAATGATGAGGAAATTTGCTATAACCTAAATCAAAGTATATTGGATGATGTTTTAACAGATACAGCATGTGTTGAGTATGAAAAATGTCAAAAGTACATTAAAGACAACAGAAATAAAGAATGATACATTTCTAAATTAAAGGATGTATGAAAGATGGAAAATGAAATCAAATGGGAGGTTGTTGAAGAACTTTCCGATGAGAATGGAACGCCAAATTGCTGGGCACATAAACTTGGACCTGCGGATTATGTATATATCACACATAACTACAGAAAGACATTTGATGTTGAGCGTTCAGCTCCATGTAGTGACAGTGGTATAGCAACTATAAAATCATTTAAAAGATTTAATAATGCTAAAAGATTTGCTGAGAACTTAATAAATAATTATGAATAGCAGAGGAGAATAGGTATGAAAACAAGTAAACTTATTAACAATTGGACAGAATTTAATTATGTTGAAAAACTTCCTGAAAACAAATGGTATACAGAACATTGTGGAGAGGAAATTCAGATTTTAAGAAAGCCTATTGATATTAAAAAAGTTGAAACTCCCCATTTTGATATAAAATGGTTTGATGAATTTGGTAACGAATCTTCAAATGTAGATAATACCTATAACTCTGATGATTATGATTTCTATCGTGTTGTATATGATTATATTGACCTCTTTAATGAAGGTATAGAATCTGAGTATAAACCAGACATAAATTATGGAAGTCTTGAGTCTGAAAGAAAAGTGGAATACATCTATACAGACAAATATATCGAATGTGATAGTGATAAATTTGAACAAGTTATTGAAAATATTGCAAATAAGGTTAGGAATATCTATAACATTGAAGATAGTAATTATTATGGTGATTGTTATCCTGATGACGCTGATAAAATCAAAACAACAATCTCAGTGGATAGTCGAGAAGGAATTTTAAAAGCAGAGGAATATAGAGATTATATAAAAGAAATCTTTAAGGTTTTTCAACGTTATGCAAGGAGTTATTTAGACATTTTAAACAAGGGAATGCAGGAGGAAGATGGAAATGAAGATTAATAATGTAGAAGTGATTGGTGATAAATTTGCGTATGATGGTTGTCATAAAATCTATTTGATTGAGGATCAGGAAGATGAACAGAAAAGTCATGAATGTGGATATAAAATCTTGGATATTTCACAATTGATGAAAACATATGAATATAGTTGTGAACTAAGATTTATTCGTAACTGGAAATTAGATAAGCTATATGTTGCCCAATTTGAAAATGCAACGTTTGAAGTAGATGGTCAAACGTTTGAATTCACAAATGATGTAGATGAGGATGACTGGTATTAAGGAGCATAAACAATGGAAAAACAATATATTTGGAGAGGTCACAAAGTGAGAATCATTGATACATGGGTGGATGTTGATAACAACAAAAAAGGTGTAACGATTGAACCTGTTGGAAATTATGGCTTTCCAATTGATGTATATTTAGATGATTTAAAAAAGGGAAAGGAGGAAATAGAAATAAAATAATTTAAAATGAGAGTTTAGATGAATGTATAGAAGGAATCATCAAAAGATGTTAGCATCATTTTAAGATGGCAGTACTGCCATCTTTTTTTTAACCCTGAGGCTGCGGGTTCTATTGTCTTTATTGTTTTTATTTTCTTTATTTGGATATCGTACTTTCAGATCCACACAACTGTTGCCCTACGGCGTCTCGTTAACACTTGCCAGTTGTATTCCTCTAAAAGTACGATACGAAGAAATTGTAAAGGCAGTAAATAAGTCCTAAAGGAGATTAATATGGCGAGAATTAGTTATGACGAAAAAAAACAAGAGGCTATTCAAAGATTGAAAATGATGGGTGTTGACAATAGAATGGTTATTAATCCATTTAAAAAAGGGAAATTGATGTTATCAGAATATTTGGATGAATTTTTCCCTGCGGTACTGTATGATGCAAATCAATATACATATTTAATGGATAAAATATCTTCATTTGAAAATACATTTAATTCAATGGTATATCATGTACAGTTAAGTCACTTTACATTTGGGGATTGTTACAGTTTCTTTTATGTGAGCGACTGCAAAGATGAATGGGATTCAGATAGATATGATTTATCACATGGATTTACATTGGCATATGTATGGAATAGAACAGATGAAATTTGTTCAGAGTTTGGCTCTATTTCTTTTGAGCCAAAGTTTGGGGGTGTTGTAAGAAAAGGTTAATTTTTAGATGGTGTAATCTCACCATCTTTTTTTTGACAAAATGGGTGCCCATTCTATTGCTTATATTTCTTTTATTTTCTTTATCTGGATATCGTACTTTTAGATCCACACAACTGTTGCCCTACGGCGTCTTGTTTCACTTGCCAGTTGTATTCCTCTAAAAGTACGATTCGAAGAAATTGTAAAGGAGATGTTTTTATGAAAATTATGATTTTAAAAGACATGGATGATGATAGCGTATTAAAAATTCTTTCTTGTGCAGACGATGTAGATATAGATGCATTGGCGAAAGATATTCTTGATAAAGAATACGAAGTAGATGGTGAAATCAGATATATCGGTGATGTTTGTGCTGAACTTCAATCTAAGTATTCTTTTGAGTTCGTTGAACATTATGGTGTTTAAGAAAAGGAGAAAAAAATATGACATATGATGATTTTTCAAAACAGGATTTAGTTTTACTTGTTTGTGATTTAATTGATGGATTAATGCAAGATGATGAGGAACAAGCAATGATATATTTGAGAGATACCTGTGAACTAGATAATGAACAATTAGAGTTTTTTGGAGTTAGTAGTTCAAACAATTAATGTTTATTGTAAAAGGATAGTGTGATTATGAAAAATAATGAAACTGAATGGATAAGTAGATATCTGAATACTCCTGTTGAAATTACAACAGATTTGAGTTTAATTTGTGAATATGAATATGACCAAGAACTAGCAAAATGTCTTATTGCTAATTACGGACATATTTATTATTATACAGAAACATGTGAACCGTTAGATGTTGAGGAGGTCGAAAATATTTTATCTGAATTTAAACATTCTAAATAGCGTGATGGCAGTACTGCCATCCTTTTTTTAACCCTGATGGCTGCGGGTTCTATTGTCTTTATTGTTTTTATTTTTTTTATTTGGATATCGTACTTTTAGTTCCACACAACTGTTGCCCTACGGCGTCTCGTTTCACTTGCCAGTTGTATTCCTCTAAAAGTACGATACGAAGAAATTGTAAAGGCGATGGGTAAGTCCTAAAGGAGATTATATTATGGAAATTTGTAACATTAATTTATCTGATATTCGTGTAAACCCTAATAATATTTACGAGGAGCAAAACATCAAGGAACTAGCAGATAGTATTGAATCATTTGGTCAATTGGAAAACGCAACATTATATGAAGATTTATCTATTGATGATGGAAAAAAGTACACTTTGGTAGGTGGGCACAGAAGATATCTTGCAATTAGTTATTTAGCAGAGCGTGGTTTATACGAACCAGTACTAAAAGCAAGGTTGATTGAAAAACCAAATGTACATCAAATGGAACAGATGTTGATAGTTACTGACAATCAGCAACGTGTCAAAGATAAAGAAACAAAAATTCGTGAAATCTATTATGCAAATAACTATTGGAATTATCTTGTATCAATCAATCAACAACCACAAGGGAAAAAGCGAGAATGGATTGCTAAAAAAACTGGCTATGGTGAAAGAGTTATCCAAGACATTTTATCAGATATAAAAAAACAGAGTATGAATCAACAATCTTTAACAGCAACACAAAGTACTTCTGCTATCACTGTTGATAACAAAGCCGAAACACGTAAAGCATTAATGAGAGCAAAAAACGCTATAAACAAAGCATTAAATCTTTCTTCAAATGATTCAGTACTGTTGGCTTTTGATACAGAGTATTTAGAGGATTGTATGGATAAATTAAAATTCATGATTGATGATTTATCATAGGATTAGTTTAATTCTAGTCCTTTTTTTACTCTGCTTCTATTGTCTTTATTGTTTTTATTTTCTTTATTTGGATATCGTACTTTTTAGATCCATACAACTGTTGCCCTACGGCGTCTCGTTAACACTTGCCAGTTGTATTCCTCAAAAAGTACGATTTGAAGAAATTGTAAAGGCGATATGCCAAGGGGGATAAAACATGAAACGTCAAACAAAAAGAAACACAAATCTAATGATGATTGATTACTTGATTTCAAATACGATTGCTCAAAATGTAGTATTAATTTTAATGGCAATCCAAAAATTGTTTGTTACTCGTTTGAATAGAGAGTATTTAAAGGATTTTGTATTAGCATTTTTCTTGTCAATTGTAATCATCTTCATATTTTTAGCAGTTGGCGAATGGAAACTTCGAAGTATGATGTAAAGAGGATGGTTGATTATGAATGCATTAATTTTTAAACCAAATGGTATTTATGATACGGTGGATTTGAATAAATCACATATTAGTTTAGATGAATGTGAACAGATTGTAGAAGGAATAGTGCAATCTGTTTACACTATAAGGAAGCTTATGAGAAAAAATATTTTAGTCCTTACCAATAAAAACAGGGAAAATTTTAATCTTGATAACACATTACATTTAATGAGTAGTGGTCAAATTAAAGATGTTTTAAAAGGAAATGTTCTGTTTATCAAGTTTGATAATTATGGTGATTGGTTTGGACTTAGTAAAAAAGATATTAATTATGTAAAATCATGTATCAAATCCAAAACAACAGAGTCAGGAAACAATAATATGTTTTATATAGAATGTTAAAGATGGCAGTACTGCCATCCTTTTTTTTGCCTTGATGGCTGCGGGTTCTATTGTTTTTATTTTCTTTATTTGGATATCGTGCTTTTAGATCCAGACAACTGTTGCCCTACGGCGTCTCGTTTCACTTGCCAGTTGTATTCCTCTAAAAGTACGATACGAAGAAATTGTAAAGGCGATATGCCAAGGAGGATGATATTATGTCGTATTTAGAATTGAAAAGAAAGCACCAAGATGAACTGAGTAAATTCCCTTTGTTCTTTGCATTTAATGAATCTCAGTTTGAAGATGGAATGAACAAGTTAGGTTTAAAACCTAGTGAAACAGATAAAATCAATAGAATTAATGCATGTTGCTATTGCAAAAAATCAGATAGTAAATCTTATAAAAATATGTATAAAAGATTTGCATTAGAAAAACGGGAGGCTTTAAAAGATGATAATTATGTATTAGAAATGTTTCAGTGTGAAATGAAAAATCATGAATACGATCTTACACATGATGACAAAGAAGTGATAGAGGCGTGCGGTTTAGACATGATTGAGATGAATAGCAGTCAAAGATTACGACTACTTTATATCCAAGCAAAAAAACTTTTTTTATCACTTTGTTATGATTGATTGGATGGAGCAGTACTGCCATCCAATACGCTTTGCTAAACATAGGGAGGTTACAAGTATATGAACTATGAACATTATACAGAGGTGAATTTATTTGATATTTGCGATGACGTTTTTCATGAAAAAGAAACATATGGGAATGATGTCTGGTCAAAAGAATGTATGAATCGTATATTGCAACTTGGTTCAGGTATATCTGGAGGGAAGGAGAGAATCTATAGCTTTTTCACACAATATGATTTTTCGTTAGCAGATAGAGCTAAATTCTTAAAAAACGAATATGGTATTGGAGGAAGAAGCTATGATTTCAAAAATCAAAACCATGACCACGGATTTATTGGCCATGATTCAAAAGGTTTGACTGTATGTGTTTCATCTAAAGATTCATCATCACTATTCAAAGATGCGGAATCAAAAACATTTTCATGGACAGACGTAAGTTTACGTATAGAAAAGCTGATTGCAACAGGTAACTATTTTACTGATGAAGAGATGGAACGTTATAATTCTATGAACAAGGATGAGATTTTACCCGATTGGCTTTTGAAAAGATATGATATTATATTTAATTAATTTATTAGGTGGCAGTACTGCCATCTTTTTTCTGCTTAAAATGGCAGCAGGTTCTATTGTCTTTATTGTTTTTATTTTCTTTATTTGGATATCGTACTTTTAGATCCACACAACTGTTGCCCTACGGCGTCTCGTTTCACTTGTCAGTTGTATTCCTCTAAAAGTACGATACGAAGAAATTGTAAAGGCGATATAGCCGTGGAGGATACTGGAATGAACTTTATTATGATTAAATGGGACATTGATAATTTGCGTGAATTGGATTGTTTACCATCAGTTTTATATTTAGATGATGAAGATGAGGATATGGTAGATAAACTATCTGATGCTTATGGTTATTGCATTAAAGAGTACCATATTTTAGATAAGGCGGATGTGTTAAAGTGCTTAGCGGATGAAATTCTACAAAATTCATTTAATAAAACATTTAGCGGAAACTACTATACAGATTTATCAGAAGTTCAGGACGAATCTATAGAGAGATTTCATTATGAATTAAATGAAAAGGATAAATCAAATATTTTTGATATGATTTGTCAAGATTGTTATCTTCTAGATGCAAATTGGGATGAAGATGACGATGAAGAATATTATGACTTGATGCTTGGGTATGGTAGGATTAATAATGGTTATGAATTTGATGACGGTTGCAAGGATGAGGAAGAGAGATATAATCTTCGTCAGAATTTATTGGATGATTTACGTATAAAAATGCCTTTGGTTTATGATGCTTTAAATTGTTCGTTGGTTTTGCCTGACGGAACTTGTATCGAAAATGTTTTATCAAAGCTACAGGCAGATAAAATTTATGAAGATTTTATGTACAATTTGATTGATGAAAAGTATCAATTATAAATTTATGATGGCAGTACTGCCATCCTTTTTTTGCCTTGATGGCTGCGGATTCTATTGTCTTTATTGTTTTTATTTTTTTTATTTGGATATCGTACTTTTAGTTCCACACAACTGTTGCCCTACGGCGTCTCGTTTCACTTGCCAGTTGTATTCCTCTAAAAGTACGATACGAAGAAATTGTAAAGGCGATGGGTAAGTCCTAAAGGAGATTAAAACTTATGAAAAAAGATGATTTTATTTACAATGTAGAAAAGTGGTTGGTGAGAAATGATGTGTCTGATGAAGAATATATGCGTTCACCAAATCAAATCAAAAAGGCAAATGTTGCATCTTATGTAGAATCTGTCGAACAAACGCTAAAATGGAAAGCCTCTGATTTATTGGATGATTTTTATAAGATGGTTAAGGAATCACATGTTCGTGGTACAAGTGAATTTGTTAAAAACAAATGTAGGAGAGTATGAAAATGGTAGCGGTCAAAGTAGGTTATTCATTCTGTTTATTCAATGTTTTTGAACTAAGAAATGCAAATTTAGAAAGAACAGGTGTTCAGGTGAAAGTGAACGGATGTCTTTATAACTTATTTAAAGGTATCCAGTTTGAAGATTCAAGAATTATTGATGAGATAATTGACTTATATCATAAACATGAATTTAAAATTGATGATTACATGGTATAAAATGATAGATTTTTAACAAAAGAATGGCAAAATAGCCATTCTTTTCTATACTGCAAAGACTGCAAATTCTATTGTCTTTATTGTTTTTATTTTCTTTATTTGGATATCGTACTTTTAGATCCACACAACTGTTGCCCTACGGCGTCTCGTTTCACTTGTCAGTTGTATTCCTCTAAAAGTACGATACGAAGAAATTGTAAAGGCAGTAAATAAGTCCTAAAGGAGATTAAACCTATGATGAGAATTATTAAAAAAATGTACGATTCGGATGACCTACAATCTATTTTAAATGACTTGAATGCAGATGAAATCTACAAACAACGCTTTATGGAAATTGCACAAGATAAAATGGGAATCATGGATTTTGGTGCAGTTAAGTATGTTGTTAGAGATGGTTTTGTAGAATCGTTTACACGATTTGACAGTGATGTTTGTGAACAGTTCTTAGATGTATATGAGTTGTGTGTTAAAAAATATTATAACTAGAATGGAGAATTTATATGGAATTATTGGCAAGAGGTAATTCAAATTGGGATTATTATTATGATGAAGAACGCAATGTGATTTATTACATTTCGAAAAAAATTGGATGTAATAATGGCTTCTTTTGCTCAGGAAGTAATTTGAAATGCCATTTAAAAAGATTAGCGTTTATACAAAAAAATGATTCGTTAATACCACGCGACTGGAATGTTGTGAATGATAAGTTATTTAATTCACTAACAAAATAATGAAAGGACTTAGTGTATATGATATACAAAAATTTAGATGATTTATGTTCTTATGCTAGAAAGATAGGAAAGGAAAATCTTTCAATCACAGTAAATATACGTAGTAAATTAACAGATAGAATCTATAAAAGAAGTGGTTCATTTGTTGATAAATATTATAAAGATGGTGTTGTGTTTGTTGTGTATCCTTCAGAGGATACAATAGATTCATTTGAAATAGAATGATTTAAGGATGGCGGTACTGCCATCTTATTTTTTGCCTTGATGGCTGCGTATTCTATTGTCTTTATTGTTTTTATTTTCTTTATTTGGATATCGTACTTTTTAGATCCATACAACTGTTGCCCTACGGCGTCTCGTTTCACTTGCCAGTTGTATTTCTCTAAAAGTACGATACGAAGAAATTGTAAAGGCAATATGCCAAGGAGGTTACATTATGAGAAACAGATTTGATGAAATGCAATTAGGAGAATGTGAGTCTATTTGTGAATGCATAAAGGATAAATCTAATGGGAAAATCAATTTAATTATTGATGAAAACAAGCATGGATTTATTTTAAAAAACGGAAATAATGAATTGAATTCTATGCTAGATTTAGAAACTTTATACCAAATTATTTTAACATTTCAAGCTTATTCATATTGTTCTTAAAGGAGTTTAGTTATGTCAAAAATGATTGTTTATAACATAAATAAAAAGTGGATTTTAGATAAACAGAATTCATTTATTGATGCAATGCACAGTAATGAACGTGCTTCATATCTGGTATCACTTTATAATTATATGTTTCGCAAGTGTTCTTCAAATCAAATAAAAACAAAAATTAATGTTGGTGATATCTGCTATTGTGATTTTGGAGATGCATATCAATATGAAATTGGATATCAACATTTAGGTGTTGTTATTTCAATTGTCAAACAAAAATTATTCGTAGTACCTATTATAAGTGAAAAACATAATGATTTATTATATACACAATTTAGACTTCCAAAGGAGTCAACATCATGTTTAAAAAATGATTCAATTGCATTGTTGAATGACTCAAAATGGATTAGTAAAAGCCGAGTTATTCGTATTATTGGTAATATAAATACAGGTGGCGAATACTTTAAACAATTAAAATATAGTGTGATACAGATTATTTTATAACAGAATTCTCAATCTAAGATGGCAGTACTGCCATCCTTTTTTTGCCTTGATGGCTGCGGATTCTATTGTCTTTATTGTTTTTATTTTTTTTATTTGGATATCGTACTTTTAGTTCCACACAACTGTTGCCCTACGGCGTATCGCTTTGCTTGCCAGTTGTATTCCTCTAAAAGTACGATACGAAGAAATTGTAAAGGCAGTAAATAAGACCTAAAGGAGATTAAAATATGACTATTCTTAATTATCATGGATTCAGAGATTGGGCAGTTCGTAAGGATGAAAATGAGGATTTAAAACGTAGTTTTACATTTGGTTTTGAACTTGAAGTTACATTAAATGACGATTCAAATAGCGTAACACCAACAATGTTATCAAACAAAATCAAAACTAAATTTGGAAAATTATTTGTTTGTGAACGTGATGGCTCTATTGGAAATGGTGTAGAAATCATTTCACAACCAATGACTTGGAAGTGGTTTATGAATCATTTAGATACATTTAAAGAGTTGTTAAATCTATGTGTTGAATCAGGGTTTGACTCTCATACTGGTGACCTTTGTGGATTGCATGTACATATTGGAAGAGAAGCTTTATGTGGCTTTGATAATAATAATCGCTCTTTGAATCAGGATTCTGTAATTACAAATATAAACTATATCATGGAAAGATATCAGAATGAATTGTTAAAGTTTTCTAGAAGAACTCGCCGTTCTTATTCACGTTGGTGCAGTGCAAGAACAGATTTGATTGATTTGAATGGTCATGCATTTATTGACAAAGACCGAATTAGTAAAGTTTCAAATGACATTACAAATCGTTATTATAGTTTGAATCTTTGCAATGAAAAAACAATTGAATTTAGATTTTTAAGAGGAACATTGAAATGGGAAACATTCTTTATTAGTCTAAATCTTCTTAAAAATATTGTTGAAAATAGCAGAAAGTCAAGTCATGTAATTACTTTAGAAGATTTAATTTTTAATGGATTGGATGATAATTTTAAAAAATATGCAATTGACTACTGCAAAAAAAGAAAGATTACAGATGAAGAAAGTGATTGGAAGAAACCGCTATTCTTAGAAAAAACAAACTCAGAAAGCCTTTCAAATATCTTCCGATTTAACGAATTAGACTTAGCAAATGACATCTTAAATGATGAATAAATAGATATGGAGAATGAATTATGTGTGTAATTGTAACAAAAGAAATGAATCAAAAAATGCCAAGCAAGGAAACATTAAAACAATGTTTCCTTGCGAATCCTGATGGATGTGGGTTTATGTATAATTATGAAAATGCGGTTTATATTGAAAAAGGATTCATGACATTTGAATCATTTTATGCAAGACTAAAGGAACTTGATGAACAAATTGGACTAAAAAAGCGTGCAGTTGTATTTCATTTTAGAATCTCAACAAGTGGCTTAATTGATGAAGGGAATTGTCATCCTTATCCAATTTGTAATGATATTCGAGTGATGAGAAGTACATATTTAAAATGCAAAGACGTAGCATTTTGCCATAACGGTATCATCAGAGATTACACTCCAAAAAGTAAATTAATCAATGATACACAATGTTTTGGCATTCATGTTTTGAATAAGTTCTATGAATTAAATCATGAATTTTATAAAGACAAAGACATTTGTAGAATGCTTAAACTGTTATGTAAATCTAAATTATGTTTCTTAAATAGTGATGGTGAAATCTACTACATTGGTGATTTTGTAGATGTAAAAGGGAATTCATGTAGCAATAATTATTTCACTTATTATACAAAAAGACGCACTTCTTTAAATTATTTAAGTCATTAAAAAGCAACGAAAGTTGCTTTTTAATTTGCAAAATTAATTTTATTTGGAACTTTTTTTCTGACGATTTATGCATTTATAAATAACAAATATAAATTTTATGTGCACATTTTTTATTAATTCGTGACACATTTAATCAGCTTTTTTGTAATTTATAAATGCATTTTTAAATTTTTTTATGACGTTTTAATTCAATTTATTTTTCATTTTAAAAACCACTTTTTAATTTTTATATGTACATTAATTTGAATTTTGTGTACTTAATAAATGAACTTTTTTGATTTTTTTAGATCATCATTTTATTTTTTTATTGTATTTTTTTTATTGACTTTATACTTTGAAAATGGCACCAAATCAACAAAAAACCGATTTTCTTCAAAATCGGTGATTTTTAGCCATTTTTAGGGTTTTAAAAATAGCAAGCAAGGGGTTTGTGTGTACACTGGAATCCCATAAGGGATTTGTGTGTACAGTCACCCTGCGGGCGATGTGTGACATCGCCTTACTTTTTGATGGCTTCGCCCCCAAACCCCTTCGTAATTTCTAAATTATTTTTGATCTAGATTGACTTTATGCGATGAATTATTTTTTATATAGTTCATTTTAAAGAAACAATTTTTTAGGCAAATTATTTTTGATTTATGTCTTGTGTACTTTTTTGACCTGTGCTAAAATGTAAACTGTAAAGGAATGCAAATAAAGACACAGGAAATATCTTGTGTCTTTTTTTTGTTGGTGGACTCAATGAGAATTCAAAATGTTAAACGTGAAAGAAAAATCAAGCATTTGTTTTTTCGTACAACTAATGAGTTGTATGAATATGTGAATGCCTCTTCGAGATTTTTTGATGTATCAAATTCGTATCTTATAAAAGAAAGATGTTTGTCATATTCATTTCCATATATTTGTGGTAAGGAACTTGATCCTGAGTCATATAGTCAATTTCAAAATATTTGTGACGGCTTGAATTCAATTGCATTTGACTTTAATAAATTGTATAAAAGTACATTATCTACAAATAGGCTTGATTTAATTTTCAATGATAAATTATTTGAACAGTACTTAAGTAGAATTAAATCAGTGTATGATGAATGGAGAAAACTTTTTGAATATTTCTCAGCAAATCATGTTCTTGATTATTCAGCTGAAGAGAAAACACTGGAGGCATTCCATGATATTTTTGATGAATATAATCCTTCATCAAAAAAATGCAAAAGATGGTCTATTCGTGTTTCGGCTTCTTTCTATAATCTATTGGTTAGTGCTGCTTCTTCAATCAATTCTTCTGTTAGTCAATTGGTTTTAGAAAGTTGTATGAATCCATCTTATATAGCATTATCAAGTGTAATGAGAAATAAGGACTTCAATTCTTTATCACATTCGCTATCCAACAATATCAGGCAGATACATTACTCACTAATTAAATTGGATAGACGAAACATCGAATGTAGTGGTGGATTTAAGATTGAATCAATGTTTCCTGCTTTTGGACCATTAGTTTTAATTATGAATGAATTTTTAGAATCTTGGAATTCATTTGATGATTATACAGGTGATATAGAAAAAGAAATGTATTACACATATGTGAAGAAAAGAAATCTTTATAAATATATTGAAGATGTCTTGGTTAATAATGATAGAGATTATTTAAAGACACTTCGCAATAGAGAAAATCAAATATGAATTTTTTAAAGTGGCAGTACTGCCATCTTAGCACATTCGTTAGAGTGTGCTTTTTTTGTTGAATGGAGGGGATAGGTTATGGCAACAACCAGAGGCTGGGCAATGAAAGGAAACATTGTTAATCTAGTGAATTATATTTTAGATGTTGGTAATGATCGTGAGAAAACAGAAAACGGAAAATATGTTTTAACGTCATCGAGTAATCGCCCAATGGCAGAAGCGTTTGAGTGGAAATGTAATCAATCAAACAATCAATCTGAATCTGTCGGTTTTCATTTTCAATTATCATTACTTTCTGGTGAAGGCTCAGCCGAGGATTGCATGGAACTAGCCCGTGAATGGATTGAAACAATTTCTAATGGAAAAGCCAAATACATCATTGCTGTTCACACAAATACAAATAACATTCATGCTCATATAGCAGTTGATAAATATCTTAAAGATGGAAAGGCTTGGGATATTTATTGGAAACGAGATCAGAAACGTTTTCGTGAAATTTCAGACCGCATCTGTGTTAAACATGGTTTCTCGGTTTTAGAGGAAACTCGAAACAGAAGTCAAACTTATTTTGAATGGCTTGGTGAACATTCTGACAACAATTGTGACGTTATAAAAAAAATCATGGATACTGTCATTCCAAAGGTTGCATCGTACAACGACTTCAAAAATTATATGGAATGCATGGGCTTTAAAATTTATGATGATATGAAATCAACAGATGCCAATGTTTTCCAGTTCACTGTCAATGTGAAACTGATTCACGAAGAGGAGGACGGCAGTTACATGGTGCGTATTCCATATGATACGCAATATGTACGTGTTGAGCCTGAAGAATTTGAATGGCTTACAGAAGACAAGACAGCTCGAATTACGATTCCAATTGACAAAGATGTTAGTGTGTTTGATTCAGGTATGGCATACAAAGGATTAAAGGATGCTGAAGAGCTGAAAAAATTATTTGAAGACAAGACAAAAGGAAAACGTAAAGGACTACGTATCCGTATGCCAGAAAGCAAATATATAGTTCGTACAAATCGTCTGGAACCCAATGAAGATGGATTGGGCTATACACTGGAAGATGTTATGCAACGGATTAACAACAATGGACGTATCATCAACACACAAGATATACAAAGTGCTTTGGATTCGCAGAGAGATTTTAACAAAGTAATGCAGGCACGAAGAAATCTTTATGAAAGTGCAAATGTAAAGTTCGATCCAACTACAACGTTATTCAAATCAGTTCGTCAGGAATCATACTTTAGATGGAAAGCAACAGAAGTACAGAAAGTCATGGATCGTATGAACTACAGAAATCTGCTTCAACACGATCGAGAGAATATAGATAAATTAAAATCAAGACGTTATGAATTACAGAAACAAATTGATGAGGTAAATCATCTTCTGGAAAACGTAGACAATACTGTGGAAATGATGACGGAACAAAAAATTGAAAATGTGATGGATATTTCTGACGAGGAAATTGAAACGTTTATCTCCGAAAACAGGAATCCACTGATTGAGAAAAAAGAGAAACTGAAAAAAATGATTGGATTATATTCTGAACGCATCAATACAGTTGATAATCAGAATCAGTATAAATCTGAGCGTGAACGAAGTGAACACGTTCGCTAAGTTTATATTTTTCTTATTGATTTTATTTTTATTACTTGATTTTCATGCCTCTTGATTCAAATAAGGGTTGCCCTACGGCGTCTCGCTAACGCTTGTCCCTTGTTCTTATCTTCGAGGCATGATACGAAGAAATTGTAAAGGCGATGAGCTGATACAAAGCTTTAAATTGGCATGGCATGACGTGGCTTTCCCGCTTGCCTGTAAGTCCAATATAAATGTGATGTTATCCTTATAGTCATCGCATTTCACACCGTGCTGAGTAGTTCGACCGCCTGCGATGCACGACCCAAACGAGATGGACATGTGGTTGTTTAGTGTTCTCATTAGTTGCTCACCGGAACTATTGAATAAGCATTAAACATGAAGTCGATCCAGATATCTGTTAGAACCTGTTCTATACATCTCCCCTTTGGACTTAGAGATATCATAGAAAGTAATGCTTTTTCGCCTACAGTTTTAACAGTTAAACAGATGTCAAAAATGACCACGGCAGAAAACATGAGCCTGCCACTACATGAGGATACGAGTTCCGTAGGTGCAATTCCTACAATCCTCAAACACATCTTTCCAATATACAAATGCTACATAATGATAAGGAGTAAGTTCCTTCTACGATAAACACGTTTGCATTCGTACATTGATATGAATCATTTGACTTCATTTAAAATACGAAGGAGGCATATCCTTTTAAAGACTAATCTATCTGTAAGTCAAGTGGCTCTGCTCATGAAGAAAACTGTTAATTGCTCTTCTCTTTTCATAGGTACATATTCTATATATTCAATTCTATGTTTTCTTCATGAGGTGTTTATGAAGGTACAAGTAATATCAGGTGCAACTCCTGAAACCTTCAACTTTTTAATTTCAAGATGTAGTAACGTGATTCTCTCAGTAGGAGGTGAAACTCCTGCTTTCCAACGTATCCTTTTCATGTTGCTACAAACGTTAGCTGTGAAAGGCTATCTTAACATGTGATGGATTGAGATTTTTAAAGAGAATGTCAAAATCTGATTCATCGAATTATTAGACATGGGACAATGATCCGCAAGCCAGAATCGTCTGGACAGAGCAGAAAACATGAGCCTGCTCATCTTTCTTCTCATCCTCTGTCTTTGCAGAATCTTCACTTGGTGTCAAAGTGGCAGTACTGCCACTATCAGGAAAGAAGGATGAATAGTATGGATGAAGTGTATAGATATTTTTCAGTTGGCAGATTTTAAGGCACAGATGGTAGAACATATTTTATTTATGTACCAGCTCCTTATTATCATTTTGATGATTATGCAAAACAGGATGAGCATTATTGTTACGGGTTTATTTATCTTGAAGGACATGCCGTTTTAGCGGTGTATCGAGATAAGTGGCATATGGAAACGAATGAATGCAATCCACATGGCAGATGGATGAAGTTGATTAGAAATAACCAAGATTTAATCAGCGTTGGAGGTTGTATTTTAGCTTTGAAAAAAGGCAGTCCTGAAAATGAAGATTTAGCTTATTATGAGGCATTCAGCTGTTTCAGTAAAGTAAGCAAGCCTTTTGATGCATTATTTCCTAATATGGATCCAAATAAAATATATGGCATTGAGAAAGATGCCGAAGGAAACCATCTATTAATGAAATATGAGATTCGTGAATGTGGAGTGTGGCCTAACTATTTCAAAGTACTAGATGATGAACAGGAAAGCGGTAAAACCGATGAATAAAACAAGACCAAATAAAGTTATTTTCCGTATGTCAGATGAGGAATTAAAGCTTTTGAATCAACGTGTTAAAGAATTTGGAATGACGAAACAAGACTGGATACTGTCGGTGTTATTGCTCTGTTTGAACAGTGGCAATATCATTAAAAATTACAAAGTAATTGATACATATTCTAAAAAATTGAATATTTACGGAAGAACAATTGGTGAAGAAGTATTATCAAAATACAAATAAGAAAGGTGGCAGTACTGCCACCTTGTTATGTACAGCAGACATAGGAGGACATGCAATGTGGATCTTTATAGGACTGGTAGTTAGTTTTGGACTTGGCTTTGGCATTGGCAAGCAGTACGCCGTCAACAAGGCTGCACAAAGGCCAAGTTTTATATTATACAGAGATGTTGAATGCAGGAATGAAGCTGTAGTGAAGAATACACCTGATGGATACGCTGTGATGAACAGCTATGTTCCATCTGGAGATGAAGAAAACACTGCCTTGCAAAATTTTAGTCCAGTGGAGATGGTATCTACAGTGGACAGGACATTTGTAGTTCTTGGACAGGATGATGGTGTCTATTTTTTACAGGAGACGGATGATTCGAAGGGCGTTGGATCACGTCCAAGATTTGGAATCCTGAAAAAGATTGGACATTCGATACGAAGGAATCTTTTTTAGGGCAAGGCGATTTTGGCCCTCGCATCCAGAATGCTCGGGCAGATTTTGCGTCCGCTTAAACGGACGCATTTTATTTTTCTTTTATTTTTTCTTATTTATTTTTATTTGTTTTTATTTGTACTATCGAGTATTTTATCAAAATACAAGGACTGCCCTACGGCGTCTCGCTATCGCTTGCTCCTTGTATTTTTCTAAAATCCTCGATACGAAGAAATTGTAAAGGCGATGAGCTGATACTTGATAAAGTTTCAAGTTTGGCAATCGCAATGGAGGATAACAAGTATGAATGCAGATGAAATGATGTATGAATTAGGATTTAAAAAATGGGATAAATATACGGATGAGGATAAAATGATGTATTACTGCCTTACCGAAAATGACCATTGGATAGTACGTTTTTTCAAATCGTATGGTATTGCGAACTATTTGGTTTCTTATACTCATTGGTTTGAAACGGACAGAGAGTGGAAAAAAATGGATCCAATAGTAGACATGGATCTGCACAAAGCAATTCATCAGGTATTGATTGAACATGGATGGCTCTAGATTTGAGCCATTCCATTCAGGTATGAAATTAAACATTTATTTTATGGATGCCATTCATAGACAGGAGGATAAATAATGAATGATGTACGTGTAGAAGTAAGCTATAGATTATCAAATGAATCTGAGACACGTTATGTGGTCGTGGATGCGATGACAGGGCGTGTGGTAGACAGTGCAAAGGGGTATGGCTATACATCCTATAAAAAAGCGTTGGCATGTTACCGCTGGAAACATGAAAAGCTTAGAAAAGGAATGATTTAAATGGATCGTAATGATGTTGAATTGAAGAGTCTTCGAAAAGAAAATATGAAGCTTTTAGAAAGGATTCGCCTGCTTGAAAAGGATATTGAGCATTTGAAGCAGGTGAATCAAAGACTTCTAAAAAGAAAGAAAACGGTACGGAGCAATGGATAAGATGGAAAAGCAGTTAAATAAAATCAGTACAGCAGAAATGAAAAAGAATATGAGTGAAGATACCATGACGATCTGTGAATGCTGTGAATTCTTAGAAACTATGATAGGTGATGACAAAAACATCTTGGACTGCATCAACTACATAGAACGAAAGGCAAAATCTATGCACAGGAAAATGGTTCAGAACAAAGATGAAATTAAGCTCTTGAAATTTGTGAAAGGTACACCAATGCTTTTAAGCGAGACGGCAGAACAGCTGTTTAAAGAGCGTGGCTTCACAAAAAGTAATGAATGCACAAATCCTTCGTACTTCAAGAAGGATGACCCATATGCGTGGATAAACTTTTCTGACACAGGAGTTGCAATTTCAAGTCAACATGAGTTGGGATACGAACATTTAGATTATGAATTAATAAAAGCGATTTATACACAAATGAAGGAATTGGAGTTAATTGAATAAATTGTAATTTAAAAAATAGAAAAGAGGGATATTAATGGAAAACAATGAAAATTGTGTTTACTGGGAATTGGATAAATATCAGGTAAGTCTGTTGTTGAAGCATGTTTCCCAGTTCAAAACGGAAAATGAAGAAGACAAAAAGCTTGCTGAGAGCATGGCGGAAGAGTTGAAGAAACTGTTTGGATGGAATGAGGTCCATGTAAGCTGGAAGCTTAACATGAAACAGGTGGATTTTCTGTCTAAGTACACTGCTCAGCTGAAGTTTACAGACAAGGACGAAGAAGAAACAATGAGTCTTTTGACCGATGATTTAAGTTTCTTGTTCCTGTATCTGGATGCCTTAGAAAATCCAAACCGTAAGAATGAAGATGAGGAGGTTGCAGGATATGAATGAAAATCAGAGATTGCTGATGGGATTGTTTAAAAGTTCTGTTAATGAAAATGAAATGCACTGTATGATTGAAGCCGATGTGGATGAAGCACAGCTTGGTGCAATGGTGGCAACCATATTGGATTATGCATTCAAAAATGAGTTGAATATGGATACTGTATTTCAATATGCAGGTATCGTCTTAGAAAATACGGATGTTGCTGTAGACGTAGACAATGTGAATATGAGTCAAATGAACTAAAAGAAAGTTGAGGGGTATTTAAAATGGCTTTAATTGATGTAATGAGTGGAGGAAATTCCTTTAGAAAAGTAAGTGTGGATGAGATTCGTCCAAATCGTGAAAACTTTTACGCAAGTATCAGTGATAATGAAGATCAAATGGTAGAAGACATGGCAGAATTGATTCAGGAATATGGACAGGATGAAAATGGTGTTGTCTATATGGATGAATCCGTAGGAGATGGAAAGAAATATACGCTACTTGCAGGCGAAAGACGTTTCAAGGCTATCAAGCTGAATTATGAAAAAGGTATCGGAGATGGATTGTTTCAAGTCAAAGTAGTGGCCAAGCCTAAAGATGTAACGGAAGAGTTGATCCGTATCATCATGTACAATGGAATTCGAAACAAATCAAAGGATGTGCGTAAAGCAGAAGTTGATGCATTATGCATGTGTTGGGAAGAAATGGATGCTCAGGGTGAGAAACCTCAAGGAAAGAAACGTGACTGGATCGCCGGAAAGATTGGCATGTCACCAAGACAGGTTCAGGAATATCTGACAGGTGAATTTTCAGAACAGGGAATCGACACGGAGCCACAGGAAGATGGCAGTACTGCCACTTCTGAAAAATCTGAAAAGAAAAAAGGTCTTGAACTGTCTTCAGCAGACAAGGATACATTGAACAGTCTTCAGGAACATTTAAAAGCATCTACAGGTCGCAAAGTTAAAATCAATCAGAAAGACTGTTCTGTAACATTCTATCCAAACAAGGATGTGGATGCGATGGAAGATTTATATACGATTTTGCATGACTTTGGTTTCACGGACCAAGGATACTGGGAATAATAGAAATAAGAGGGGTATTTAAAATGGCAAAAGTAATTTCAATTCTAATGAACAAAGGTGGCGTTTCAAAAACAGAAACGAGTTTAAATCTAGCATATGGATTATCTGTGAAAGGAAAAAAGGTCCTGCTGATTGATATGGATCCTTCATCCAATGCAACATCCGTTATCCTTGGGTTGGATAACAATTTATCAGAACAGGGAGCAAGTCAATATAAGGAACTGTTTGACAAGTACATCAGCGAAGGACAGCCAAGAATCCTTGCATGTTATGAAGCAATGCATGAATATTTGAAACAGACTCCATACAAGTATGATATCCATGATGTGTTGGAAGACCAGAAACTGGATATTCATGAAGCGATTCAGAAAACACGTTTTGAAAACTTGGATCTGATTCCGAGTTCGGTTGCGTTATCTACAACAGATATCAAGTTAAAAGGGTCCATCAATCCTTACAATCGTTTAAGACGTGCTATTCAGAAAGTGGAAGGTGAATATGATTTTATCCTTTTGGATAACCAGCCCTTTGAAAATTCGCTGTCTTTCAATAGTATTACTGCATGCTATAAAGAAGGGGATTTGATTATTGCTCCAACAAAAATCAGTTTAGGAGGAATACAGGGAATCGACTCTACCTTGCATACGATCCTACAATGGATGCAGGAAGTAGAATCTTTACGCTATGATTTCAAGCTGCTGATTACAATGAAGAACCGTAATGGCGTAGACAATAAATGGACAGACATCCTTCACGAGACATTTGGTGAATACATGTTTGACACGGTAATTCGTTATCAAGGTAAGCCAGTTGCGGATGCATCCATGAATCGAAAGATTCTTCTTGAAACTCCAAAGTTTGGTGTTGCTGAGGACTACCAGAACTTTGTAGATGAAGTATTTAGCCTTAGCTAGTCTGATTGTAGGAAGAAGACTTCTGATAGTCTTCTTCGTACATTGGATTGCCCAACAGATGACAGATGTTCTAAAACATATGGATTCAGTCACGATTTAAGATTTGGATATGAGGAGGATAAAAGGATGAAAGACTTGTTGCCAATTGGAAGTGTTGTCACTTTAAAAGAAGGAAAAAAGAAATTAATGATTATTGGTCGCATTCAGGAGAATGAGAAGACTAAAAAACTCTATGACTACGCAGGATGTAATTGGCCTGAAGGATATATGGACAAAGACCATTGTTATATATTCAATCATGAAGACATTGATTGTTTGTACTACATAGGTTTGCAGGATATTGAAGAATTCAATTACAGATTTGAGCTGGATGAAAAATTGAAGGAAATGAAATAATGTCTGAAAAGAATGATGTAATTAGAAAAATAAAAAAACTTATGGCACTTGCTGAAGATACATCAGCAAGTGACCAAGAGATACAGCTTGCCATATATCGTGCAAACAAACTTCGCATCAAATATAAGATTGAAGAGATTGATTTATTTGATAAAAAGGGTTCACTTGAAGATGTCGTTAGGATGCAATTAGAACATACAGGTATTGGATATATCCATTGGGTATTAAATGTATTAGCAAAATATTTTCAATGTGAAACAAGTTATGCAGGAAAAATAAATAAGAATGATACCAAATTCTATATCATTGGATTACAATCGGATGTAGATGTATGCGTGACTGTTGCTGAAGGAATGGTTTATTATTTGAATTCTATGTTGAAAGACATTCAAAAGTGTTATGTAGGAGATGTCGATTTCAGAATTTTCAAAAAAGACTATTGTAAAGGTTTTGCGAATGGCTTAAAAAATCAACTCGAACAGTCTTTAATCGAAATGAATCTGCAACCTAAATATGAACTTGCAGTAGTAGGAGTGCCTGCTGTTGTTAAAGAATGGGCAAATAAGAAAATCACATTCAAAAAATCAAAAAGTAGATGCGAAACTAATGTAGAAGCATATAAATTAGGAAATCAACATGGGCTTGAATATGAAGTGGAAAGGACAGATTTACTTGAAAACTAAAGCGATGGCAGTACTGCCACGTAGGGAGGGGATAGGATGAAATCATTAGAATTGATTGGAATGTTTTTTAGAATAATGATTTCATTCTTATTTCAAATGATTGGATTGTTCTTAAGCTTTTTATTAGGAATCAGTACACTTGTTTCTAGAGTGTGGATGTTGTTACTCTTTGCAACCGTCTGTTTTCATGCATGTGGGTTGGACAGTGGTACAATCAACATGTTCTCAGATACATTCACACTGGTTGCCTACATCGTAATCACGGTAATTGTATTGTTTGCACAGACGATTATTGGATGGTTGGTAGGCATGTGTTATTACATATCTGAATCAGCTATGATGTTTTAAAATAAAGTGAGTAAATAAATATTTTATTCTAACCATGAGGCAAGAAGGATGTATAATATTCTTGGATATAAATATGTTTTATATTTTGAAAAAATATCTTGTGTACTTTTTTGAAGTGTGCTAAAATGTAAACTGTAAAGGAATACATAAATAGCAAGGCACTTCAAAGATGATATGAAGTGCCTTTTATATTCAGCTATTTAAAGGTCAATTCACGGACCTTGGCAGGAATGCCGAAAGTACAGATGAACTTGAATCATATTTTCTTCATTCGTGGAGAGGTTAAAGTTCTTCAGTAGTCTGTAATGCCATTGTTTGAGGTTGCACATCAGAGTGATTTCACATGGTGGTGAAGGTATGGATATGCGGAGTACAGTACAAATATGGAGGGTAGAGAAGGAGGAATATTTTGTTAAATGGACTTATTGTTCTAACTTTATGGTGTGGTTTATTGATTTCATTCGAATTAGCGCTTTTCTATTGTGGAAAAACGGCATATGAAATCATATCGGGTGAAACAAATTATCGTGAACTTTTTCAAAGGACACTGGCAACTATAGGTGTTGGGGGTCTGTTCTATATGATAATTGAAATATTTTTAAAAAATGTGGGGATGTTGAAATGATTGAAAAGGATTTAGATGAATTATATAAAAAACTTCCATTGGATTTGAATGTGATTGATATTAATGGCATTCATCCATTGTCAAATGGAGCTGTTGTGGTGGATGTATCATATCCTATGATGAGTGATGATTTCACAGAAACACTCTGTTTTAACAGCAGTTTGAATGCACGGGATATTTTGATCCACTTGGAAGAAAGAGTGAACTCGAAGTATTCATCTTTGAAGGATGATGAATATGTTCGTGATAAACTGAATGAATTTTTTAAATTAATAAGTGAATTGTTACAGACATTATAGTCTGTTTTAAAGACGGGCGTGGCATTGGATACAGCCATGTGTTCATGTAAGCCCACCCCCTCTTGTTTATATGGTGGCAGTACTGCCATCTAGGAGGTTAATATGTTAAATACAGTTGCAGTATCTGGGAAACTAGGGTATTCCCTTGAATTAAAAAAAGATAAAAACGGTAAATCTTATATCCGTAGTTCTGTTTCAGTATCTAGAAACTATAAGGGAGAAGATGGATATTATTTGAAGGACTATATCAACTTTGTTGCAATGGGGCAGAATGCGGAATACTTAGCAAAGTATGCTCAAAAAGGTGATCGTATCGAAATCAAAGGTCGCATTCAGTCTTATGCACAGACTTTCTGGGAATATTATGAGGAAGACTGTTTTCCTAAGAAAAGAGAGAAGAAAATTTATAAGACAGAGATTCTTGTTGAGGATGTTGAAGTTGTTGCCAAAGCGGAACAGAAGGAAGATGGCAGTGCTGCCACACAAAAATATACAGAAGAAGAACTTAATGAACGCTTAGAAGCTTATAGAGCTACAAAAGAAACAAATCCAGATTTAGTTTTTTAACAGCAGATTCTAACTGGTGAAGATTAAATAAAGATATATTGGAACGAATGTATTTGTTCCAGAGGGGGTTATACAATGAAATCGAATAAAATCTTAATGGCAGGAGCATTAGCTCTTAGTATGGTATTATCTGGAGGAATGTTGACAGGATGTTCAAATTCTTCAACAAAAGATACAAAGACAACAGAAGTTACCAAGAAAAAAGATGTAAAGACACTTGGTCAAAAAACCAAGGATTCAAAATCGCTGAAGTTTCCAAACAATACCGGAAAGAAAATCACAGTATTTGAAACAAAATCAAGTTCTGAAGAAAGCTTCAGTGATAACTTGTTGGAAAATGGTGACGCTGTAAAAAACAAAGAAGAACGTACTTTGTATTATACAACCAAAGAAAACGATAAATTGGATGTAAAGATTGGCTTGCAGGACGATGATAAAACATTTGTTTTCAAAGATGTAGATACAGATGATACAAAGAAAGTTGATGTTTCTTTAAAAGAAGATAAAGTCAATTTAGACGTAACAAAAAAAGATGGCAGTACTACCACTTTGACACCAAGTGAAGATTCTGCAAAGACAGAGGATGAGAAGAAAGAGGAGCAGGAAGTAAAACAGGAAGAAAAGAAAGAGGAGAAGAAGGAAGAAACAGCAAAAGCCGATTCATCTAATAAATCAAATACTTCAGAATCAAAGAAAGGCAACACAGCTTCGACTACAAATACTAGCTCAAACAAGAATAACACGTCTAGTTCTTCTAAACCTTCAAACAGCGGTAGCAATAACTCTGGCTCATCAAAGCCATCGAATAACAGTGGTTCAAACTCAAGTAATTCAAAACCAGCCGAACATACACATAATTGGGTGGCACAGTACAAGACGGTAACTGTGCCAGAAAAAGGACATAACGAACAGGTCTTGGTGCAGGCTGCTTATGATGAACATGTTCCAATTACAGAAATGCAGGAATTCTCTATCTGTAATCAATGTGGAGCAGATATTACTGGAAATACGACTGCTCATATGAAAAACAGTTATTTGAATGGTGGAAATTGTTCTGGATATCACTCTGAATGGAGAGAAGTAGTAACAGGACATCAAACTGTACATCATGATGCCGTATACGAAACAAGATATGTGGTCGATTCACCTGCTACTACAAAGCAGGAATTGACAGGCTACAAGTGCAGTGGCTGTGGAAAAACGAAAGCTAACTAAATATAAATCAAAGGCAGAATGAAAATTCTGTCTTTTTTTGTTGATATGAATTAAGGCAAATTGCCTTAATGATTGAATAAGGTCGTTTCACGGACCTTGGCAGTAATGCCGAAAGTACAGATGAAATGAAATCACATCTTTGTTATTCGTGGCAGGGTTAAAGCTTTGTAGTAGTCTGTAATGCCATTGATTGAGGTTGATGTACAGCAAAATTTCACATGGTAGTGAAGGTATCTTAGGTTTGGATCAGGGAACTTATTAGTTGCAGTACAGCACTATTTCAGATGGTAGTGAAGGATTCAATAAAAAGATTCAATGCACAAAGTTTAATGTAAAAAAAAAAGGAACTCACATGAGTTCCTTTTCTATTTTTCAGACGCAATAAAGCGGGGAATACCCGTGCTATTGCACCAAAAAAAGTATATATGAGAAAGGGTGGGATGAAATATGAACAGATACAGTTTATTCGATGTACCTTAAATTGAGTTGAAAAATATCAATATTTTTTCCTTTCAAGATATTGATGGTATGAAAAACTCAAAAAAATCAAGATTTCTAACGTTAGAGATTTTTTCAAGGGATAGAAAGAAAAGGGGAAATAACATAATTAAGGCAATCTGCCTTAGAAAGGATTGAAATATGAAAAAGTTTAAGAATGTTTTTCTGGCTTTTTTCGTAACAGCACTGACATCATTGAATCTTGTTCTTCCTGCGTATGCAGAAGAAACAACGGCTCCGACTGTTGATTCAGCAGGCTTTTCAGTGAATGTTGTAGGAGATGGTACAGTCACACTTTCATCTGGTGATTTGACAAAATCTTTGTCGAATGGTGACATCTTCAATGCAGACTACGAAGAAGGTACAGAAATTAAAATTGTCTCAAAATCCAATGAAAATGCGGTTATTGATGATGTTACATTAAATAACAGTACGATCTCAGGGTTTACTAGTGGAAAAAAATCTTTCAGTTTTGTATACACAACAAAAACTGCGGATGCAAATTTTAGTATGATATTCAAATGTAATGATTCTAAATCAGATTCTTCTACTAGAGATAAAATCGTTAATTCTAATGATAAATCAAATGCTAGTGTGAATTTAAACTCCTCTAATGATGAAGATGAATTATCTGATGAGAATTCGATTGATGAAGCTAAAGATGAGCTTTCAGAAGATGGAATTCATATTGATTTTAATGTTTGGGATAAATCTGATACAACTAAATTGATTCTTAAAGACTATTCAAAAAACATATATAAAAAATATAGTGATCAAAGGAAAGATAGAGCAAAAGAATCTGGTTTATTGAAATACTGCGATTCTAACTATTTTTTAAAAAAATCATTTTATTCAAAATATGATGGATATATGTTGAATTATGATAATCTTGTAATTTTAGACAAGTACAGTATACCAGAACTTTCAAATGATAAAGGTGAAGCTAAAACTGATGTTTTAAATGAGATTGATAAAGTTGATGATGCAGAGGATGAAGATGATAATGTTTCATTATTTAGTTTATCACGTGCTGGAGGTGTTACAGTAGATCGTTTCACCGAATACACATGGGTATATGATTCTTACGGTAGTTATTATAATGAAGCTATATATGGACTGAGCAATGGCGTGACAGCTTTCTGTGGCGAAGGTATGCGAGCAGGGGTTCGTAAGGGGCAGAGTTTAGGTGCTCCTGAGAAAGTAGATAATGCTAAATTAGCTAAGGTTCTCTATTATGGATATGGTGGACACGGTGATATCTTAACAAGTAAATATGGTGTATCGGCAGCTGTGTGTATGACTAGTGATATGGCTTCAAAAGCTTATTCAGGAGCTGCGGCAGGTGAAGCTGGTGGAACGTGGTCTCCATCAGGTACCGAAGGTATGTATAATTATATTCAATCATTGCCACTTCCAAGTGGGGTTGACGTATATAAATGCAGAAATGATGAAAATGGTACAAACTGGCAAGGTATATTTACAAAACGTCAGGATGTTGTGTATAGTATTTGGAATCCATTAGGAAAGTTACAAATCAAGAAAACATCAGCCAATACTTCTATTACTGATAATAACAGTTGTTATTCTTTAGCAAATGCTGTTTATGGTGTTTATAAGTCAGAAAGTGACGCAAAGAATGATAAGAATAGAGTGTCATCTTTGAAAACAAATGAGAATGGTTGGTCAAATACAATTGAACTTAATGCAGACACTTACTATTTAAAAGAGGTTACACCTCCAAAAGGATATGCATTAAATTCGGCTATTAATAAGATCACTGTTACTTCTGGGAAAACTATACAGTATGGTACTAATGGAGAATTGAAGGATTATCCTCAAAGTGACCCCGTTCGTGTTGTGTTAGGCAAAGTTGATAAAGAAACTAACAAGAACAAGCCACAGGGATCGGCTTCCTTAGCAAATGCCGAATTTACGGTCAAATACTATAAAGGCTTGTATGATTCCGATCCAGCTAAATCAGGTCAGACTCCAGCTCGTTCATGGGTGTTAAAGACAGATTCAGATGGATATTGTGATTTAAGTGATGGTTATAAGGTTTCAGGTGATGATTTTTATCTAACTTCTAAAGGAGATACGACATTACCAATTGGAACAATTACGATTCAAGAAACAAAAGCACCTACGGGATACTTTATTAATAATGAAGTGTTTGTGAGAAAGATTACAACGTCTGGCTCTGTGGAAGGTGTTGATACTTATAATCAACCAGAGGTTCTAGAAAAAGTAATCAAATTCGATATTAAAAAAGTGCAGGCAGGAACTTCAACACCAGTCAGTGGTGCAGTGTTCCGTCACACATTGCCTAATGGTTCAACAGAAGATTTAACAACAAATGGCAGTGGTGAAATTACGATTACAGGTTTGGCTTCTGGAACTCACAAAATCAAGGAAATCAAATCACCTGATGGATATCAGTTAAATCCAAACGAAGTTGTATTCAACGTAGCTTCTGGTACAGGTACAATCACATTTACATCTGGAACAAACAGTCTTGTAACACATGGTACAAAAGATTCAGGGGACGGATATGCTACATTTGGTAATAAGGTAAATCCATTTAATCTAAAAATCACAAAAACAAATGAGCATGGCAAAGTCTTAAAAGGTGCTGAATTTACGTTGTACAGCGATGCTGATTGCAAGAATGTAGTGGATACACAGACATCCGATGACAAAGGTTTATTAACTTTCAAAAATCTGGATGTAGAAAAGACATACTACTTCAAGGAAACAAAAGCTCCTCAAGGCTATAGAATTCCAGTCGATGAAAATGGTAAGGCATATGTACATTCCGTATATGTTTCAGCTACACCACAGACAAACACATTTGAATTTACAGTCGATGGAATTAAATACGATACATCTAAGACATCTGGTAATGTTCGACTAGAAGGATCTAAAAAGGATCGTGTAGTTGCGGTGGATATTACAAACAAAACAACACAGTTATTGCCTGAAACAGGTTCAAATGGAACAATCCTATTAATTGGATTAGGTGTTGCCGTAATAGCTTTTGCTTTATATAAATCTAAAAAAGATAAAATGATTTCTAAATAATGAAGAAAGAGGGATATTAAAATGAAAACAAAAAATGTGGTTTTTGCAGGATTAACTGCATTGTCTATGACTTTAAGTCCTGTAGCAACTTGTGTTGCCCAATTAGTGACTCCAGTCTATGCTGCTGAAGCAACGCAAACTTATGCGACTCCTAACGGTGTAGCTGATTTTGGCAAAGGAAATGCTTCTATTACCATTACACCAAATGCAGGACAATCTTTGGTTGGTAAAAAATTCCAAGTTTATAAATTGTTTGACGCTGAAAACGCAGTGGATAATGAATCAATCAACTATACATGGAACAATGATTACAAAACAGCTTTACAGACTGTTGTTGGTAAGAAAATCAACAAATCTGCTTCTTCAGTAACAGAATATGATGTAATTGACTATATTCAAACTTTAAATACAAACAAAGTGGAAGGTGCTCAGGCAGATCAAAAATTAGAAGGCCGTTACAGCAATTATCGTCACTTTGTAGAAGCTTTAAGAGATGAACTTGTTAAGGAAGGTCTTTCTCCAAATACAGTTAATGTTACAGCTGTAAATGCAGTCGATGGTTCTGTTAAGTTCAGTGGATTGGGATATGGTTATTATTTAACAGATGAAGTTACTGCTGTACAGGATACACATTCAGCAGCTTCATTGATTTTAACAAATACAGCAAATCCTAATGCTCAGGTTAATATCAAATCCGATTATCCTACTTTGATTAAGAAAATCAATGAAGATGACAACAATGTAGGATGGAATGATATTGGGGACTATGAAATTGGACAGACAGTTCCTTACTACCACGATACATATGTACCAGACATGAATGGATATCAAACATATAAAATGATTTTCCATGACAAGATGGACAATGCATTGACTTTCAATAAAGACTCTGTTTCTATCACAATTTCAAGCAACAAGAAATCATATACATTAAAGAGTAATGAATTTAAAGTAGTTGAAAATAGTGGTGAAGACACATTCTATGCAGAAATTCCAGATTTAAAAGCTATCGTTGACAAACAATTCCCAGAAGGAATGAACAACAACAACGAAAATACTTATGGCCAATCTGTTCGTTTAAACTATAATGCGACATTGAATGACAATGCATCGACTCGTACTGGTCGTGCAGGATTTGAAAATGCTGTTCGCCTTGAATATAGCAACAACCCAGACAGTGATGGAAATGGTTCTACAGGAACAACTCCTTGGGATACAGTAGTTTGCTTCACTTATAAAATTAATGGTTTAAAAGTCAACAACCACAACAAATTATTGAAGAATGCTAAATTCCGCCTATACAGTGATGAAAACTGTACAAATGAAGTGTATGTTAAGGAATCTCCAAACGGATATGTTGTTATGAACCGTGATTCTTTAGGTGGAACTGACCACACTGGTGGAGCACGCCCTAGCAGTGCAGTAGAAATGGCTTCCGATGCAAAAGGTGTATTCACTATCTTAGGCTTGGATCAGGGAACTTATTACTTGAAAGAAACGGATTCTCCAGCTGGATATCGTGAATTGCAAGACCCAATCGTTATCACAATCAAACCAACATTCACTGATGAACGTAACAACTACAACGCAGGTGAAGGTGCTACTGACAAGACTTTAAAAACATTAGAAGCAACTGCTCATGTTAAAGAATTCTTAAATGGTGCTTACAAAGAAAGTGATACAGATTTAAAAACAGATGTAACAGATGGTTCTGCTAACATCACTGTTGTCAACTATGTAGGAACTAAATTACCAATCACTGGTTCTAACTTAACTATGATTTGCTTAGGTGCAGGTACAATCACAGTCGTTGGTGCATTAGCATTAGATAAAAAACGTAAAAACAAAAAAGACTAATTAGAAAATGAATGAAATGGTTAGGATGGCAGTATTGCCATCTTCCATTTTTGGAGGGCTGAATTTTGAAGTCGATTATTAAAGCAATAAAAGAAACGAGCTGGACAGTACGTATCCTTGTCATCATGGGCATAGGATTATGTTCAGTTCCACTTGTTTCAAGTATTCATAGTGGTATTCAACAAAACAACATGATATCCACATATGAAAGTGAAGTAAAACAAACTGACAAATCAAAAGTCAAAGAGCAGATACAATCGGCTCAAAAGTACAATGATATGTTATTTCAAACCAGAGGTGCATCAGTCGGAAACATTGATACTGAGATACTTTCAGACGAAAACTACGAAAGTATTTTAAATCTGACTGGTAAAGGCATCATGGGTTCGATAGAGATACCAAAGATAGGCGTTGACCTTCCAATTTACCACGGAACAAGTGATGATGTGTTGTCAAATGGTGTAGGTCATTTACAGAACTCATCATTCCCAGTCGGCGGGGAAAATACACGTACTGTTCTTACAGGTCATAGGGGTTTGCCAAACGCAAAGCTTTTTACAAGGCTGGATGAATTAAAAAAAGATGATTTGTTTTATATCCATGTAGGTAACAAAACATTAGCTTACCAGATATATAAAATTGAGATTGTAAAAAAAGAGGAAGCTCCTGATGTTCTTGGAATAGAAGAAGGCAAGGACCTTGCAACTTTGTTGACTTGTACACCGTATGGAATCAACACGCACAGGCTGATTGCAACAGGTAAACGTGTACCATACAGTGAAAAGAAAAAAGAAGCCATTGAACCAGAAATGATGAGCTGGCGAGAGTTGTTATTTACAGCACTTCCATTTTTGATTGTATTTATGTTGATTGTTAGATTTATTTTAAATAAGAGAAAGGAGAGAAAGTTAAAATCATGAAGATTCTGAAAAAAATTGGTTTAGCATTAAGCCTGATGCTAGTTTTAGTACCATGCTTAAATGTGCAGGCTAAAGATATTACAGATAATCCAGATGTAGGGGACATTACAATTCTTCCTGAAGAGGATTTGACTAAGGTTCCTGATAATGGGTTAGGTTCAATCTCAGTAGAATTGACAGATGCTTATGATAAATATCTTTCCAAAGAAAATGTTAAATTCGGTGTGGTTCAGATTGCTGATATCGTAAAAGGCGAATATATCATTAAATATAAGCCTTTTGCAGACGAGGATTTGGACTTGAATGAGATTAAAACAGCAGATGAGATCGACAAGGTAGCCAAGGATCTGGCTAAAAAAGTTGAGACTCCTGACTATGAAATGACAACGGACGAAGAAGGAAAAGCAACTTGCAAAGACCTTCCAGTTGGTGTGTATCTAGTCTATGTTGAAGATTTATCTGATTATGAAACAATTACTCCATTTATTGTTGGGATTCCAACATGGGATGATGAAGATGAATTGTTCCAGTATGATGTAACAGTATATCCAAAACATACTGCTTTACCACGAATCTTGGTAAACAAAGTAGATAGTGTTACAGGTCAGAACATCAAATCGAATAAATTTGAATTCACTTCATATTCACAGGAAAACTGTGCTGAAAGTTCTAAACTTGAAACTATCGCAGGCGATCAGGAAACTGGTACTGCTGAATTCTTGATTCGTTACGGAACAACTTACATTAAAGAATCAAGTGCTCCTCAAGGATATAAGTTATCGGATGAAGTTGTAAAGGTTAAATTTACGGATGAGGGATTATTTGTAAATGACAAGGAAGTTCACGTAGATGATAATCATCGTTATTCAATCGTATACCAGAATGTCATGTTGCCTAGTGTAAACACAGGTGCTGCTAAAAACAAAGACATGATGTATATGATGTTAGGTATTGTTGTTATCGCATTAGGTGCTTCAATTGCAACTGTTCGCAAGATTCGCAAAAGTGAAGATTAATTTTTAAAAGGAAGGTACAAACCCTTCCTTTTATTGCATATGGGACTAAATATATATGTTAGTTTCATATGTGATAAAAAAACAGAGCATTATATCACGTCCCACTGGTCGCAATTGCCAGACGACATGATGATATATGCTCTATCTACTTCATATGATAAGTATTCATTTATTTAATGTCAAGTTGATGATTGCTTTAGTGTGAACGATTTAGATATGTCTATTTAAGGCAGATTGCCTTAATTTTGAAAGGAGCTAATTATGGCAGAGAATAATTTGAAAAAGACTCTTCTTTTCAGTAGTTTAGAAAAAAAGGAATTGGTGGATAATATTGTAAGTGATGAATCGAATTCTATTGGAAGAAAAATTTCAGCGATAATAGAGTTGACAGTTATGGATGAATTGCTTACAAAAAATAATCAGATAAGATTCTGGATAACGGAATTGTATAAGGGATGTACATCTGGAGAAATTCTTTCGTCAATTTTCGATTATAATTCAGCAGGATTCAACTGGAAATCTCGTGGACTTCCATTATTGCCACTTATCGAGTTTGCGATAGATGAGCAAAAATTTATGGAAAAATACGAAGTTGATAAAGAACCAATAACTCACTTGATTAAATGTTTGAATTCAATTCATGAAATTTTTGATTCGTTAAACAAGGATGATGAACAGCATAGTTTAAAGTATACAGAAGCATTAGACGCTATAAATTGTTTTATAGAGCAATTGAGTGATGAAAAGGAAAAAATACATTTTGCTCCTTTTTATAGATTCTTTAAAACGCACTGGAACGATCTAAAAGATTCTATGTATACATTTGAAGCTCTGTCTGATTTGGCAAGCATGCAAAAAGGATGGAGAAATACTAGTGAGTCTAGATATACTTTGACCAAATGCTTGCGTGACTTAGCAGATAATTGGTCAAATGAATTGGAATAAGGGGATAGGTTATGGCATCTAGCGAATTGAAAAAAAATCTACTTTTTAGTTGTGTTGAAAACAAAGAATTAATTGATGCAATGGTCGGTGATGAATCAAAAAGTATGCGAAAAAAGCCTTCAGCTATTTTAGAGTTAAGACTTTTTGATAGTTTTCTAACACAAAATGAACAAATTAGATTCTGGATACTTAATTTATATCAAGGGAAATCTTCTGGCGATACTCTTTCTTCAGTATTTAATTACAATGCAGCAGGAGTAAAATGGAAATCCTTGGGGCTTCCATTATTGCCACTTATCGAGTTTGCGATAGATGAGCAAAAATTTATAGATAAAGATGAGTTTGATAAAGATTCTATTACTTCAAATTTAATTGATTATTTGATTCAACTAAAGAATAATTTTATGGAGAATAGCAATGATGAACGAGATAGTGATGTTAAATACAAAAAATGCTTAGAAGCTTTAGAATTCTTTATAGATGTACTAAAAAAAGGCGATCAAAAAATACCATTTGTGATGATTTATCGTTTTTTCAAAGATTATTGGGACATCTTGAAGGATTCAGCATATTCTTTTAAAGTACTTTCTGATTTGGCAAGCATGCAGAAGGGATGGAGAAATGACAATTATTCCAGATTCGGATTAGCATGTTGTCTACGTGATCTAGATGGATATCTACTAGAATAAGGAGAGTAAATATAACAAGTATGATATTACAAGAAAAAACAGAGCAAATCATCAATTCATTCCAATTCCAAGTGTTGGATGATTTGAAATTTGCTCTATCTACTTCATATGATAAGTATTCATTTATTTAATGTCAAGTTGATGATTG
>SAMEA3387489__coassemble_1384_pt1 | contig 33102 bp, 30 predicted proteins | sample SAMEA3387489__metabat2_high_PE_033 | metagenome-assembled genome bin SAMEA3387489 (sample SAMEA3387489) | Felis catus | biome: Faeces | place: United Kingdom | collected 2012
ATCTATTTAACAACAATGTGTTGAACTGATTACGCTACATATTATATGAGGAGGCATAAATATGATTCAAGACATTAATATACTTTACCATGGAACTGGTGTAACATTTGAAAATCCTGATTTAGATAACAGTCGGGAGGATGTTGGTTTTGGAGTTGGCTTCTATACAACTCAAAATAAAGAAATGGCAAAAAAATGGGCATCATCCAAAAGAAAATCTACAATTAATACATATTCATTTAATAGAATTGGTGATTTAAAAATCTATACATTTAAGCTTGATGAAGAATGGCTTGATTTTGTTACAAACAACAGATTAGGGATTGATAGTCAAAAAAATATGATAAATATGATATTTTAATCGGTCCAACAGCAGAGAACAAGGTATTTGATACAGTTAATAAATATATAAAAGATACATATACAAAAAAAGAAGCTATACAATATATCAATGTAGCTGGTTTTGATCAACAAATTGTTTTTAAAACAGAAAAAGCAATTCAATCCTTAAAATTTATAAAAAGAGAACTATTAGAGCCTGATGAAAAAGCTTTCATCAAACTGCAAGTAAATAAAGACAGAAAAAGTGCATTAGATAAACTAGATCGTCTCAAAAAAAGAAATTCGAAGAAAAGCTATAAAAATGAAGGAGAATCAAAATGATTATCAAAAACACAGAAGCAGGAAGAATTGTACAACGGGTAGCAGCAACGATGGCTATAGAAGATATGTATGTGAGTAAAGAATTTATTGAAAAGCTTTTAAAAGTGAGTAATGGAGAAATGACATCTGAAGAGCTTCGAAAAGAGGTCCTAAAAGAATATGCACAAGAATAAATTAAAAAATTATATTAAACCAAAACATACATATGATGAAGAAGAAAGATGAAGGAAATTAGTATGGTAAAAATTATTGTCGATAAAATAGATGGTAATATTGTTTATTTAAGATACTTTGAAGAAATGGACGAAAATAGAATGGAAACTCTTGTATTCGATTTAGATTCATATAAAACCATCAAACATTCTAAAGGAATCGATGTATCTACATTCTATTCTAGACATGCAAAACAAAAAGTTTACACTACATGGGAAGAAACAGGCGAAGTCCCTAAAGTTCTTGTAGCTGCTTGGATGTGAAAAAGAGGTTGCAAATGCTATGTTAACAAGAATGGAATTTAAATTTAGTGAAGAAAAATGCAAAAAGTACGGAGTTACTTTGAATGCGTGCTATAAAACTATTGAGAAGCTAATGGCAGAATATGATATTCATCAATATGGATTAGGAGTATATGTAGCACCTATAAAAAAAGCGTTTACTCCTTTTAGTTTCCTTGCCTGTGATTTGCCTGAGTCTGACTGGTTTGTTAATACAATCGAGTCTTGGTACTGGTTCGATAGTAATGAAGATAGGGATTATAACAATCCAGATTATGATTGCCTTCTTGTTAAAGGAATAAAAAGATGACTGCAACAATAAATAATCACGAAAAAAGGAAGGTTTTAGTTCAATGCCATTAAGTTAAGAGAAATTTAAAATTTATGAATCTTACCTATAAATATAATGCTTTATATGACTTTTTTAACGTTTAAATAAAGTGATGGTGAGTATTCCATGGTGGCGGAGCCACCCAATCCATGAAAATAGAGCCACCGAATCCATTTGGACAGAGCCATGCAATCCATTGCTCAGAGCCACTAAATCCACGAAGAGAGCCACTTCAACTTATTGAAATGACTCTCTTTTTTATTATTTGATTTTTGAATAATCCTCTCGAAGAGATCTGCCTTTTAAAAGAATTGTATATGATGAGTTTCTAATACGATCTAGAATGGCGTCAGCGAGTGGACCATTACCTAATTTGCCTAGCCATCCTTCAGGAGCCCATTGACTGCAGTAGATTGTTGATTTATTATCAGTTCTTGATTGTATCACTTCAAATAAATCGTTTCGTTCACCTTCACTGATGTTTGTTAATAAGAATTCATCTAGAATTAATAAATCAACTTTGGAAAGTTTCTTCATGTATTTTTTGTAATGTCCTTGAATCTTAGCTCCTTCAATTTCCTGAAACAAATCGGGCAAACGAATATATTGAACTCTGTATCTCTCCATGCATGCATTAACCCCAAAAGCGTTTGAAATCCAAGTCTTTCCAGATCCAGATGCACCAATCAAAATAATATTTAGTTTCTGCTGGATATATTCATTTGTACTCATTTCTTCTATCAAGCCTCTATTGATTTCACGGTCAGGTTTATAATTGATATTCTGTAGATTGGCGTTTGAATCATAGAAGTTGGCGTTTTTGATGTAGCGCTTAACTGTGTGATTGATTTGCGAATCATATTCTTTGATGACCATGGCTTCCAATCTTTCTTCAAAAGTCATATTTTGTGTATCCGTATTTTCTGACTGATCCTTATATTCTTCAGCCATGATAGGCAATCTCATTTCTCTTAATTTTTCATATATTTCTTGATTCATTACTTTTTACCCCCATAATATTCAGTTCCACGAGTGAATGCATACGTAGTATCTTCTTTATTTATTGTATTTTCAGGTTCCTGTTTTGCTTCATCTTGACCTGATTCTAGAATCAACTTAATATTCTTATAGGTAGGATTAGATAAGCGGGAAAGCGCCAACTTACATGCATTTTCTAATCTTGCCTGTGAATATTTATCAGACAGTTTCAAAATAGATAAACATCCCTTGTAGGCTTGTTCTTCTACTTTGTAACGACTAAACATAAGATTGATCAGTTCAACAGTAGAAGGTCCAATTGTTGCAGCCCAATTCATAAAGCGTTCTTTATTCCACTGGAACAATTGGTGGTTCTTTGGCATATGTGCCTCATTAGTAGAATATTGATTACGATGACCATATAAGCGTTTATGTTGGCAGATCTGGTTCTTTTTATAATACACAATGACAGTGTCTTTTGTTAGTTTTACTTCCACTCGTTTTCCAACATATTCATAAGGAGTTGAATAGTTCATTTTTTCTACCTGAATATGATAGTTCATTTGGACTGTTGCCATTTTCCATTCACTCAATTCAAACGGATGTTCTGGCAAAGGATTCATAAAATCTTTTTCTTCATCCATATATACAGATTTTCTTGAGCCTTCACGTTTTTGGAATTCTTCATTATTTAATTTGTTCAATTCAATATAGATAGCTTTATTCAAAGATTCAAAAGTGAAGAAAGTTCGGTTACGTAACTTACCAATTATTGTTGTAGCCACACTGAATACCGATCCTTCTGCTGCACTTTTATCTCTTGTTTTTTTAACGCGTGCAGGAATAATAGCCATTCCATAATAATCTGCCATTTCCTGGTAGGACTTATTTAAAACGGGATCTTCATATTTCTTGTGTTCTATAACACCTGTTTTAAGATTATCTGGAACAAGAATACGTGATACACCACCAAAATATTCAAATGCGTGGATATGACAATTGATCCAATTTTTAGAATCCATATGAGGGCAAGCCTCCACATAACAGTACATACTGAATGGCAGCACAGCTACAAACATATAAGCAGTGACATCCTGGTTCAATGAGCAATCATGAACCTTCATTGTCTTACCATCCCAGTCAACCATTATCCTATCCCCAGGCTTATGTGTGATATGCATCGTAAGCTTGTTCTTTTTTACATAGCTCGAGTAATTGTTACAAAATGCACTGTACTTTAGATATACCTTATGCGTACTTTTACATTGATCCACATATTCTTTCCAAAGCATTTTTAAACTGACTCCAACCTTCAAAAGCTCCTTATGCACATATGCATAGTCAGGCTGTTCATAAGAAACATCTATTCCATTTGATGGAAAAAGAAGTTCATTAATTTGGGATTCGCTTAAATTGTAAGCAATGTTCCAATAGACACCTGCAGCATCTGCTGCATCAAATACATCACGAACAGTATTTCGTGACACTTTCAGCATTCTAGCGATTTCACGCTGAGAATGATTCTCAAACCTAAGTTCAAGAATTCGTTTTAAATCTCGCATAAAAAAAACACCTCCAATTCGCAAGATCTGTAGAACTTAATATTCTACAAATACATCTTACAACTGAAGGTGTATAAATGGCTCTGATTAATAGATTGGGTGGCTCTACATGATGGAACGGGTGGCTCTGAATGCGTGGAATACTCAGTGATGGCGAATTGAGTATATAAATGGATAGTAAGATGCAATACAATGAAACTGTAAAAAGCGTATAGAGCTTAGAAGGAGATTGTATATGACAGATGATAAAATGGGAATGATTATGGAAGTGGTAATTCGTTGGTTAATTTGTTTTGGAATTTCAATTGTAATCGAAATGGCAGTAGGTGTAAAATTTGATATGGCATTTGCACTCGGATGTACATCGTTTCTATATTTCGCATTAAAATTCAGAAGACTTACAATTTTGGGGGTCTTTGTATTTGTATGTGTTCCAATTGGTTTAGCACTTGAAAATAGTGGTTTATCAGGAGACGTATTATTATATTTCTTAGGGATTCTTCCTGTATTAGAAATTGGATGGTATTGGATTTCTTATTAATGGTAAAGATTTGATCAGGTTCTGATTGAATCTTTTTTTATTTTTTTGAATGATGGCGAATTGCATGATGAATAAAACACGATTTTGGAAGATGATATACATGACAAGAACGAGAAATGAAGGGTTTCTATCAATCAAGAAAGTAGAGGAAGATAAAATGAATAAAATGATGATTCGTAAAAAGGCAATGTTACTTGTAGCGGCTGGTATGGCAATGCAATCTATGGGACTTACGGTGTACGCAAAAGAAATTACTGAACCAACAGATTTCACGAGTACTGTAAAACAAACACAAAGTAAAGAAGATGTATTGGCAGATGCTATTTTCCAAGCACAAGATACAGTGAAATCTAAAAAGGCATTACTACTAGAAGCTAAGGCTGTATTAGATGCGATGAAATCAAATCTACAAGATATTAAAAACAAGAAAGAAGATTTAAATCAGGTAGCTACGGAAAAGGCAAATGCTGAAAAAGCTAGAAAAGAAGCAGAGGATACATACAACAAGGCGGTTTCTGAATTAGAAAAAGCACAAAAGACTTATGATGAAGCGGTACAAAATTTGGATGATGTTTCTTTTAAAGAAAACGTAGATAAGGCAAAACAAGCTATTGAAGAAGCAAAAACTGCTGTAATGCAAGCACAAACAGAATTGAATGATGCAAAGACACAGCAGGAAGAATTAAGTGCTCAGGTTTCTAAGTGTTAAGCTGCATTGAGTGATGCTCAAAATAAATTACAAGAATCATTAGATGCGAAAGCAAATGCTGAAAATACATTAACATCTTTGCAACAACAATTGTCTGAAGCAAATGGAAAAGATAATTCTGAACAGATTCAAGGTATTCAAAATGAAATTCAAAATTTAGAATTGGAACTAAATAACTATAACTCTAAGATTGAATCTATGAATAGTGAATTAGCTACACTTCATTCTTCATTATCAAAGGCACAAATGGATTTAGATATTGCCAAATCAAATGTTGAAGAAGCAAAATCAAATTATGATACAAAAGTGGAAGAACAAAATAAAGCGCAAGCAAAAATGGATGAAATGGAAGAACAGGCAACATTAAAGGATGGTGAAATCGCAAAACTCCAAGAGACAGTCGAATTGGCTAGAACGAAATTTGAGGATGCAAAAGCTAAGTTTGATGCAGAATCAAGTCAATTGAATGATAAAAAAGCAGCGGTAGAAGCAGCACAAAAGAAACTAGAATCTTTAAATGATGCATATCAAGATGCTTTGAATCAATGGAATCAAGGATCTTATGGATATTTTAAATCGATCCATGCAGAGTATCCTTTATATATGATGGAAGATGAAAATCTTACAAATAAGGATAATTTGTATGAATGTAAACTAAGTGCAGACACAGATCCAACAAATTTAGATAACATGATTGCAACGATTGATTATATTAAGCAGTGTAATACGCTTCGTAAACAAAATGGTTTGAATGAATTAAAGGTGGATTTAAGCTTAGTGGTAATTGCTCAAATTGATGCATCTGGAAATATTGCTCAATTAGAACATAATTCGAAATGGACTCATTTAGGTTTATATAATTGTGGAGAGAATATCGCATATGGATCAAAACATTATAATCCATTTAAAGGATGGTATGATTCTGAATATAAGTTGTATCAAGATGCGATTGCTTCAGGTAAGTATCCAAATCTAGAAAACATGACAAGCATGGAAGTATATAGTACATGGCCTGATTTATGGGAAAAGATTGGGCATTACTACAATATTTTGGATGAAAGATATAACTATACAGGTTTCGCATTAGGGCAAACAGTAAAAGTGAATCCTGGTTGTAATGATTACTCTCAAACATTTGGATTTACAGGATCTGATTATACTATGACAGTGGATGAATATGAAAAGTCATTAACATCCTATGTGAATGGGCTTAAAGATGTATTCAAACAACACGAACAGGCTTTAGAAGAATATACAAAGGCAAATGAAGAGTTGTTGAAAGCACAAAAGGAGATGGCTACATATAAAACTGTAGAAGAAGCTCAACAAACATATTTAAAAGCTCTTGATGATTTGAGTAATGGACAAGCAGAATTTAATACGTTTATGAATGGATATTTGGCGCAACAAAAGAATTTGGAACAGGCAAAAGCAAATGTAAAAAATGCACTAGATGCGATTGACTTGGCAAAATCACAACAAGAGGCTATTGAAAATCAGATCCATGATTTAAATAGTTCTATTTCAAATAAAATGGATGCGTTAAGTGCAACTAAAGAATCAGCAGCACAAGCGCAAAAATCAATTCAGGATAAAGAAGCAGAGATTCAAAAATTAAATCAATCAAAACTAGATGTAGATAAAATTAAGGCTAACATTTCAAAACAAGAATCTATTGTCAAAGATAAAACAGATGCATGGCAATTGGCATTAAATGAAGTTGATAACAGGCAATCAGAACTAGAAAGTGCAGAGAAGGATTTAAATAATCAATTAGTTGTTGTTGATGAAAAGAAGGAAGTTTTAAAAGAGAAAGAGTTGAATTTAAATAAAAAACAAGAGGATTATCAAAGCTTATTAAAATTAAGTCAAAATGTGTATGATGCATTTGCAAATTTAGAAAATGCTAAGAATGCTGTAGTCAAGGCTGAAACAAGTAAAAAAGACTTAGCAACTAAAGTTAAAAAATTAGAAAAAGCTTTAGATCAATTGACAATGGAATATACTAAGTTAAATTCAGAAAAAGATAAAGTGGATAGTTTAGTAGCTTGTTATAACAATTTAAAGGAGAAGAAGTTGGATACAGAAGTTTCTACGATTGATGGTTATGAATCGATTTGTACATTATTAAAACAATATAAAGCTGCATTGTTAGATTTGAATGAAAAAGAACAGGCTTATCAAGAAGTAAAAGATAAATTTGATGTTTTGAATACTGCATATCAAAATGCGAAAGCACATTATGATCAAGCAATCATTCAAGAAACAAATGCGAAGAATAACTTAAAAAAGCATTTAGAAGAAGGTAAGGAAGAAGTTGAGAAAAAACAAGATGATATAAAACAATCAAGTTCAGTAAATACAGGTGTAGAAACGGCTATTGCTGGCTTAGGTATGACTACAATGTTAGGTGCTGCTGGTGCTGTGGTTGCGACTCGTAAACTATCTCGCAAAGAAAAACATGCAAATAAATGAGAAAAGGTAACTATGACAAATAAGTATAAAGATGATGTAGATGAAAATGGGTATCCATTAGATAAAGGAAATTTAGAAGTTGGACTTCCAAGTATGTTGCAGGAGTCGATTGATAAAATGAAAGTCACAAATCAATTGATTAAAGAAGGTAAACAATGTTTAGACTGGGATTGCGACTGGTGTGAGTTAAACAGTAATATTAATATCTTTGAAGTAGAAGGTATTATATCAAGTGAACAGGCTTGGTATCTTAGAGAAAAATATTTAGGAATGCGAAAAGAAGATAATATAGGATGATAAACAAAAAAATAGGATTTCTCGAATGTGAGGAATCCTATTTAACTGGGTGATTATCAAAAATTTTTTCTTTTAATTCTTTAATCAGTTTAATAACTTGATTTTCCCTATCTTTGTTCGTATTTATAACATCTTCATAAATATCAGAGTTTTCTGCATCATTAATTTTGTATTCTAGTGACTTAATATCCTCTTGTTTCATATACTGAATTGATGTGGCAAAATTATCATTATCATTAGCATTTTTGTTGATATACAGAATATTGACAATTTTGGATGTGGCAAATTCTTCTGGAAAAGCATAAGTGAAGTCAGGTTTATCTTTAATACCTTCTAAATACCAATCTGATAGGCGAAGAAAGAAAATATGGATAACTATTTCTGTTATTTCAAATAATTTCGCAACATCATCTTCATTTAAATCTTGCATAGACTTAGATCGAATGGTTTTAAAACTCAATTCGCTATTTTTAGATTCCGAAAACTTAACTAAAGAGTCATAAATGTTAATGATTTCTGTTGTATTACTATCTTTGTTTATTCGAGTATCTTTGTTTGTTCGAGCTTTGTTTGTTCGAGTGTATTTTTTATATTCTTCAAATAAATCTGTATATGCCGTAGAAGTAAAGGGTTCTTCATCATAACCTGTATACTCATACAGATAATTATTATAATAGCGAATATCTTTAAATGTTGGATCTTTTACAATCTTCTGAAAATTCATACTTTCCATAATGGCATAGGAATAATTAAAAAAACTATTTAAAACCCATAATAAATCTTTTTTATCTGTTTTAGATAATTTATCAAAACCCTTTGGCTTTATAGTATCAAAGTACTTATTTTTTTCTAGTATATTATATACTCTTAGAGTATAAGACTTACCACCTTTTAATATAATCTTCTGTAAATATTGATTAAAGTCATTTGTAGTTTTTTGATACAAAGATTTCTGATCCGTTATTTCTTCACGCTCTTCTTTACAAGTCATACCAGATTCCAAAGTAAGTGCTGAATCACAGAATTTTCGATTAGGTGAAGTTTTAAGAAAAAACATATGACAATGAGAACATCGGTCGATAGGATGCTTTGAAAATAAAAGATATGATTCAATGGCCGGCTTAAATAAATCAATAATGTTGTGTATATTTAAGTTATAGTATAAAAGTTTTGTATCTTTAATAATTTGATTATTAATGATTTTAGATAAAATAGTATCTTTATAAGTGGTCATATAATTTTCTGTTTCATAAATAGCTATATCAAAATTTGGTGGATCGTCTGCGTAATTATATTCATCTAAGCAATCTACAAATAAGAACTCTTTATTTTGATAATCTACTATAGTATCTTCTATAATTGATTTTATATCTATCGTAGTCGTTTCTTTAAGATGCTTAGAATCGGTAGAAATTTTAATGATTTCTTTTGTTAGATGTATAAATGTTTTGACCATAAATACGTATTCTATTGGCATATTGATACTATAATTAAATGTATTATACATTTGATCCAAATATGAGTTAAACTCTTTTATAGATTCGTAAGATACTTTTTTATCGTTATTGAAAAGATTGTGTAACAATCTAGATAAACGTTCAAAATCTATAGAATTATTGTTATAAAAATCTGTTTTATATGCAGTTAGTTTTTCATATTTATCGAAAGAAAAATTTTTTGAATTAGGAAATTCAAAAGATTTTGAAAATAAATCATTATAATTCGAAACTTCAATATTCATTGATGAATATAAGTATAAAATACTATAAATTTCTAGTAAAAAATTGAACGTGCTTTCAAAGCATATATTTTCTGGAACATCGTCAATATATAATGACGATTCGTATTTAGAATGTAATTGCTTTAAATAGGCTAATAAAGTTGTAGAATGAATATTTTCTGTTGATAAAATAGAATTTTGCGATGTATTTAGAAAGCATTTATTTATAGAGAAAAATGGATGATTATCAGTGTATGTTAATGAATCGCAACAAGTACCTTGAAACAAATCATTTACTTTATTGCTTTTAAATAAATAGGTATAGTTTGAAGTACTAATAAAATGAATTAATATATTTAAAGCATGAATCATAAATTTTTTAAAAATATGAATTGGTGTCGATTCTATATTAGTAAAATCATTGTAAAAATTACTATAAATGAAAATATTTTGTGAAGTTTCCTTTTTTAGCTGAACGTTTGAAATGTATTTTGCTATGAGCATACCACTCTCCACTGTTGTTGGTTCTGCTAAAAAATCTATAACTTCTCTATATATTAAGTCAAAAGAATTATTATAGTCATTAGTTTGAAAGCATTTTAAAAATAGAATAAAATCTATATCATTATAAAAGTTCATTTTATAATCTTCATTTTCACTATAGTGATATATATTTAGAAGATGAGTGTACATGGTACCAATTCTTACAGGTTTTGTATCATAATAAGAAGGAACTTCAATATCTTCTAAGACATATTGGCATAAAGAAATTTCATCGTCATTTATTGGTTTTCCAATGAAATTATGAATTTGTACATTTTTTAATTCATAAATATCTTTTCTTGTTACACGAATATATTCCATTGGCTCTTTTGGGTTGGATTGATCAACTACATAATACATAACTTCACCGACTTTCTTTCACTAATTAATATACATTAGATTCATAATAAATGCAAAATAATGTTAAAAATGGGGTAATATAAATTAAATTAACAAGAAAATACTAATTCTATCGCTATTTAATAGCGATTTTTTTATTATATAGATGTCTTGAAATGATACGTTTCTTGATAAAGTATGCGCGCTACTTTGTTTGATTTAAATAAGTTTAATGGAGAGGTTAGGAACTAAACATGTCAGCAATAGTAGCAAAAAAAGATATTACATTAAGATTGGTACACAATAAGGTGTCTACAGCCTTCACAAAGACATTTTTTGAAAGGGATTATGTCACAGAAATGGTTAATAGCTTAGATGATGAAGTTGATGCATTGAAACTTGCATCGATTTCATTGAATTATGTATATAGACATTTTGAATATAAAAAATATAAAGATAGATATGAGCAAGTTCGTTTGATGACAAAGCCTGCTGAAAAAAATACGCCTATTATTTTGGCTATGAATGATTCAGTATTTGATTTTCGTGCTCATACTTCTTTAAAAAGATGTGCCAAATATGATACAAAAAATCATAAACATGAGGGCTTAAATGTATACAAATGGATTCAAGATGGAATATTGGAAATGGCAGATGCAAAATTGTCGTATTCAAAAGCATCTTCTAAAGATGTGCTTAAATTAATTAAAGAAACAATTAGAATTTGGGATGTTTTATTTTATCAATATGATCAAATTGTTAAAGAAAATGAAATGAACTTGGCTTTAGAAAATATCATGCCTGAACCAGATCAAATTGTAATTTATGAATTTGATGATGAAGACAATACTAAAAACAATATTATATATAATAGAAAATATAGTAAAACTTATTTAGTACGTCATTATGAAAATACATGGCCAAATGATCCATATGATAAATATAAAGAGGTAAAAGATGTTCTTCTTGCTTTAGAAAATGAAGTTCGTTCAAGACGAAAAGAAGATAGAGAAGAGCGTTAAATATGAGTTAAGCTTCCTTTAAAACAGGAAGCTTTATTGATGGCGAATCATATATGTATTCTTAGTTGAAAATTTAGTTAAATATAAGTGTAAAGAAAGGAACATAAAATATGAGAAATTTAACAATTACGGAAGCAACGCCAAGAGGCACAAATACAAAAACGGTATATTCATCATTTGTGATGGATGACTTTTCCATTTTGATTGATCGTACAATTGATGCGGATTTAGCTTCTGAAGTGATTTTGAACTTAAGATATTTAAATACTATTGATCATAAACGAGAGATAACGATTTATATCAATTCACCAGGAGGTAGTGTTACAGATGGCATGGCTATCTATGATTATACAAGGCTTATTTCAAATCCCATCCGTACCATTGGAATTGGCTTATGTGCAAGTATGGCTGCTTTCTTACTTTCAACATTAAGCAATAAAAGATATGTCACAAAAAATTGCGTATTACTATATCATCAACCATTGATTAATCATATTGGTGGGCAAACATCTGATATTGATATTGTCGCAAAAAGAATGGTGATTATGAGAGAAAAGATAAATAAAATGATTGTTGAAAAGTCAAATAATTTCACATATGAACAAGCTTGCCAAATGTTTGATCGAGATTGTTGGATGAGTGCTCAAGAAGCTTTAAATTATGGGTTAATTGATGGAATTATGGACGAAGAAAGGGGAAATAATTATGCGTATAAATAGAGTGTTCGCTGAATCCCATGAAACGGGAGAATTAACATTGAAAGGCTTTAGTTATATAAAAGATACGCTTCCAGATGATTTTGAGGTCTGCTTGATTATTGAAAAGAATGGCCATCTAAGTGCTGGTTGTTGGGATACAGGATTAAGGAGTACTGATGATGGAAAAATACCTGGCTGCTTCAGACAAAGCCGAGGTGGCTTTATAGGATTAGATGATGTGTTGGCATTTTTGCCTATTGAGAAAGCGGAGATAGATATAAAATCATGGGTGAATTCAAAATAACATCTAATATCTTTTATGATAGTTTTATTATGGTATTGGAAAAGAATACAGAATACTATTTAATAATGGATATAGAGTTGCTGAAACATTTGTAGCTAGAGGAATTGTTTTAAAACTTAATTTTTAATACAGGAAAAAAATAAATGAAAGAGGATTGAATTAGATGAAATATTTTATTAGTGACCTGCATTTGTTTCATGAAAATGCAATTAAATATGATCATCGTCCATTTGATTCTATACAGGAAATGCATGAGGTAATCATGAAAAACTGGAATGATCGTGTGACGAATGGCGATATTGTATATATTTTAGGTGATATTAGTTTGCGTGGGAAAAATGATGATTTGATTGCCTTTGTGGCACGTTTAAAAGGAAGAAAGGTCTTAGTTAAAGGTAACCATGATGATCTATCTGATTATAGATATCAGCAGTTATTTACTGAAATCTGCGATTATAAAGAAATTCAAGATTCAGTTGGGAAAGAAAAGTATGGATTGATATTATCTCATTATCCGATTTTTTCATGGAACAATATGGGACGTGGAAAAATTCTGCTCTATGGGCATACACATGAAAGCGAAGAAGACAAGTTTTATCAAAGTTGTCTGAGACAGATGCAAGAAAATGATTGTAGACATGCATGTGACGGAAAAATACGGGCATGTAATGTTGGATGTATGTTTTCTTATATGAACTATACACCGCGTACTTTAGAAGAAATTCTTGTAGGAGTAGAAGTGAAAGAATAAGACAATAATGTACAAAAATATCAAATTATAATACGAGGATGGAAAACACAATCCAGTTTTAAAAAATGCACGTGTTAGGAAAGAATTTTAGAAACGAAGCGGAGGATTGACATGGCTACTTATGTTGTTTCGGATATTCTGGAGAATATGAACTGTTTATCAGATTGTTGGATGAGTGCTCAAGAAGCCTTAAATTATGGCTTGATTGATGGAATTATGGATAAAGAAAGTGAGAGGACAGATTATGAGTAATAAAGTAAATGGAGAATATATTTTTAGTGAGGATTGTAAATTTTCATTAGAGGATAAAAAAACAGGGTTAAACAATAATTATTTATATATTGGAGCACCTGGAACAGGAAAGACTCGTTCTGAATTCTATAATATCCTTCATCAATTGGATCGCAATCATGTGATTGTGGATGTGAAGGGTTCTATGGCAAGTTTAATCCCTTTATTAGAACAAAATGATTATCATATTTATTATTTAAATCTAATGGACCTTCATCGTTCGATGTACTATAATCCATTAGCTTATATTCGAAAGAGATATTCACAAACAGATCTAATGAGTCTGGCAAGAACTATATATGGATGTAATTACGTCAGTAAAGATCCTTTCTGGGATGAATCGGCAATATCTTTTTTGCATGCTGCTCTAACATATACATATGAAAAGAATAGTCAAGAAGGGAATGGTTCTTTGAAGGAAGCTTTTGATATTATATATACATTGCGCTTCGATTGTGATGGAGAAATGGATTTTATGGTCCTTCAAGATAAAATAAATGAATTAATTAATGAAGGCTTAGATGTATATTCTAGCGAACTATTTTTTAGAGAAGTTATCTGTGCTCCAAAGACATTGGCAACTATATTTAAAACATTACGTTCAAGAACGTCGGCGTTACAGAATCCAGACGTATTACGTACAATTTGCGACGGGGCCGAAGAATTCACGATTGATTTCAAGAAGTTTGTTCATGAAAAATCAGTGATCTTTATTCAAGTCAATGATGCAGATACTTCTTTACATAGAATCGCGAGTGTGTTTTTATCACAATTGTTTCAATTCTTGTTTGCTGAGGCAAATAAACAAAAAGATTTAAGATTACCCATACCGGTTCAGTTTCATTTAGATGATATGGCAAATTATGAGATTAATGATTTTGCGAGTATTATCGCAACCGCAAGAAGTCGTGGTATAGGTATTACAGGTTGTATTCAATCCAAAAATCAATTGGCATCTGTATATAAAGACAATGCGATCAATATACAAGATTGTTTTGATACAACCATATATATGGGAACAAATTCCTATGATTCAGCTTTAGATATTGCACACAGATCTGGCTTTACATTAGATTATGTGAATGAACTACCAGTTGGAGATATTATTTTGATTCGAAGAGGAAGAACGGCAGAACATGTAAAATTATTGGATTATAGTAAAACAGGAAAATACTTTATATATAATCATAATAGGTATTTGATTCCTAAAAATAGATTTAGAATTCATGATGATTTAAGACACATGCAACTATAATAAAAAAGCATCTCTAGGGATGCTTTTTGTCTTGTTATTATCTATTTACGGCTTCTTTTAGAGCTTTGGCAATTTTGAACTTAACAGATTTGCTAGCTTCAATTTGAATCTTTTCTTTCGTTAGAGGATTAATTCCTTCTCTGGCTTTTCTTTCAGTGATTTCAAATTTTCCAAATCCTGCAAGATCTACCGTTTTTCCTGCACTTAAACCTTCAAAGATTTGTGTAAGTGCCAAGTCAACAACTTCAGTGATGTCCTTTTTAGTTAAATGAGAATCTTGGGCAATGTTTGAAATGATGTCCTTTTTAGTTAATTTTTCCATGTTTATAAGTCTGCTTTATATCCCTATAATAAGCCTTTTTTCACCATTAGCCAACCCATTAGATGAATTGGTTGAACAAATTCGTTGTTTTTAATTAAATCATCGATTTCATCTTCTGTATATTCTTTGACTTCTAAAAATTCTGTCGAATCTAGATGCTGATTCGATACTTTTTCACAATCATCGGCATAATATAAATACGCATAATTATCCGCTATGGTAGGATTGCTGGGAATGGTATATATATGTTTCCAGTGATCTGAAACGTAGCCTGTTTCTTCTTGTAGTTCACGCTTAGCTGCTAATAAGGCACTTTCATGTTCGTTTCCTTCAATGCCACCCGCACAAAATTCAGTTGTTATTTTTTTTAGACCATGTCTGAATTGACGAACTGTTATATACTTACCCTCTTTTGTTCTTGCGATAATCACGACAAAGTTTCTTCTTGAATAGTTATAGAAAGGGGAGAATTCCTTTCCGTCTGGAAGAATAAATGACTCTTTACGAAAGTCGATCCATTCATCTTGTACAATATGTTCGGTTTTATTTAATTTCCAATTTAAATCCATTTTTATCACCCAAATTATTATAATCCAAATAAAAAAAATAGTGCAACCAAAGTTACACTATTCATTGACTATGCTTGTTGAGCAATTCCAACGTATCTTGAACTTAATGCAGTCGCTAAAGCCATGTTTGAAACAACAGCTACGATGACTTCAGGAATCATATTTGTTCCTATGACACCAGCCATAACACCGTTCAATGCAGCTTGGCTAATGCCTAAAGCTTGTGAGTATTGAGGACCGAATAAGATAACGATCATCCCTAATACCATGATTGTGTGGCATACTGTCGCTACAGCTGCTGCAATACCTGCAGCGACTGGAGTATTCTTTGCGTATTTTTTCGCAAATTTAAATACATAACCAGCAATCACACCCAACAAAATACGTGGTACTAAAGCTATAACTAAACTAAAGAAGTTACCAGAAATTCCACCAACTGTGATAAATGGAGAGAAGACAAAGCTTGTGATTCCAGGTGTCATTGTAGCTCCAATTACGGAAGTACAACCAAATACGAATCCTAAGAAAGCACCGGCTGTAGGTCCCATTGTACTAGCCAAGATAATTACAGGCACGTGCATTAATGTAACACTTAATGCGTTGATACGTAAGTATCCAATTGGTGTTAAATACATGATGATTTCGATGGCTAAAAATAAAGCCAATAAGCACATCTGGCGTACTGATAGTTTTGATTTGTTCATATTTCCTCCTACTTTCGTTTCTTTTTAAGAATACGATGTAACTAATCGAATTGATATCTTCATACATAGATTATGGTCCTTAGATCCATATCCACAAAAAAACATCTTCAATAGTTTACAACAAAAAAAAACAGGAATCAAGTCCCTGTTTTAGTTCCAAAAATCAAATGGAGAAGAATAATCATCCGCATCATTGTTATAATAAGAAGATTGATTTGATGACTTACTTACATCTTTTCCTTCAAGCATAGTATTGATTGAATCTTTGACATCGCTGATCGCAATCGCATAGCCCATACCTTCTACATTCGTATCACTTAATTTGGCTGAGTTGATGCCAATCAATTCACCACTCATATTCAATAATGCTCCACCCGAGTTTCCTGGGTTAATAGCTGCATCGGTTTGAATATACGATTGTGATTTGTCTGTATCTGAACTTGTTGAAACACTACGATTTGTAGCCGATACAATACCTGTTGTAACACTTTGACCATAACCTAAAGCATTACCAATCGCAACGACTTGTTCACCGACTTGTAGTTTGTCACTATCTCCAATTGTCGCAATCGCAATTTGTTTTAAAGTATCTTCACTTAAATCACTTGTCTTAATCGATATCACAGCTAAGTCACGATCTGCATCTACACCTTTTACTGTGGCTTCAACATTTGTATTATCCGCTAATGTACAGGTAAGTGTAGTTGCACCTTCAATGACATGATAGTTTGTCAAAATATCGATTTCACCATTCTTTTTATTAATGATAACACCACTACCGACACTTGTACTTTCTTGTTGCGTAAACGGATTGCTTCTTGAGTTATTTCCATACATACTAAAATAATTTTGTACATCTGATACCGAAACATTGGTAATCGATACAATACTAGGCATACAATTTTGAGCGACTGCACTCACATTTGAAGTCGTTGAACTTGAAGTTTTCACAACATTTGTACTTTGAAGTGTTGTATCTTGTTTATTATAGTTATCAACCACATAGTTGACACCTTGAAAACTTCCGGCCGCAACTACACCAAATGTTGCAGCACTTAAAATTAATTTTGATCCTTTTTTGAATAAATTATAGTTAGAATTTGGAATTCTTGGCATTTCATTTTTCATGTCCTTGTACCTCCTTATTTACAATACAAGGATATCGCAATAAGCTTAAATGAACTTTAAATTATTCCATATTTGTGTAACCCATTAAATACGTATCCACTTCTTTAGCACACTCTTTACCTTCGTGAATAGCCCATACAACTAAGGATTGACCTCTATGACAATCTCCAGCTGTAAAGTATTTGTCTTTGACTTGATAAGAATTTAGTTGTGTCACAATCGTGTTTCTTTGTGAAGTTTCCAATTTAAAATTCTTCTTTAAATCATCTTCAACACCAATAAAACCAGCCGCAATCAATAATAAATCACAGTCTAAAATTTGTTCGGAACCCTTTACTTCTTCAAGTTTACCATTGTTAAAGTGGACTTTTACCGTCTTGATCTGTTTCAGATTTTGCTTTTCATCTAAAATACATTCCTTAATTGTTGTTTCGTAGATGCGAGGATCTTTTTTAAAGACGGCAATCGCTTCTTCTTGACCATAATCTGTCTTACAGATCTTTGGCCATTCGGGCCAAGGATTACTTTGAAGTCTTTCATCGGGTGCTTTAGGCATCATTTCAATTTGAACAACACTTGCACAACCCTGACGAATGCTTGTACCAACACAATCATTTCCAGTATCTCCACCACCGACAATCACGACATGTTTATATTTGGCAGAAATTTCTTCTGTGTTATCCAACAAATGTTTCGTAGCCTTTGTAAGGTAGTCCACTGCAAAATAAATGCCATTACAATCACGATTCTTTACATTTAGATCACGAGCCTTTTTAGATCCAGTCGCAAAGACAATCGCATCATATTCTTTTTCCAATTCCTTTTTGGTGATGTCTTTACCTACATTCACATTGGTTTTAAAGATGATTCCTTCTTCCGAAAGTATTTCGAATCTTCTTTGAATGATTTTCTTTTCAAGCTTCATATTTGGAATGCCATACATCAATAAACCACCAATACGATCTTCTTTTTCAAAGACTGTCACAGAATGGCCTCTTCGATTTAAATCATGCGCAAGCGCAAGTCCTGCAGGCCCTGAACCAATGATGGCGACCTTTTTATCGGAGCGCACACTAGGAACATAAGGTGCCATCCATTTGTTAGTATAGGCTGTTTCAATCGTATACAATTCATTTTCTTTGATTGTGACTGGTTCTTGGTCTAAACCATTCAAACAAGCTTTTTCGCAAAGAGCAGGGCATACGCGACCGGTAAATTCAGGGAATGGATTGGTTTTTAATAATCTTGATAACGCTTTTTTATCGTTGCCATTATAGATTTCATCATTCCATTCTGGAATTAAGTTATGTAATGGGCAGCCTGTCACCATGTTTTTTAACTTAATAGCTGACTGACAAAAGGGAACGCCACAATTCATGCAGCGTGCACCTTGTTTACGTCTTGTTTCTTCATCTAAAAAAGGATGAAATTCATTAAAGTTTGTGATACGAGAAAGAGGTTGGATGGCCTCGTTTTCTTGTCTTTCATATTCTAAAAATCCTGTTGGTTTTCCCATAATCTTTCATCCTTTCTAAGCATGTACTTGTTCAAAAGCCATTAGACTGGCTTCATCATCATGATAGCCTTTGGCCTTTAATTCTTGAATCAATGTTGTGATCTTTTCATAATCTTTAGGTACGATCTTTTTAAAGTTGGATAATTCATGATCAAGATTTGATAAAATCTTTTGGGCAACATCTGAATTTGTATATTTGTAGTGATTCTTTAATAATTGCGTTAATGTTTCAATATCCGCTTTACCACTCACTTCATACGTATTGACTAATTGTTTATTTAAACGTGTATATAAATCATGGTTAGGATCATAAATATACGCAATACCACCAGACATGCCCGCTGCTAAGTTTTTACCAGTTTGACCTAAAATCACAACAGTACCGCCTGTCATATATTCAAGGCCATGATCTCCAACACCTTCGACTACAGCACTTGCTCCTGAGTTACGTACCGCAAAACGTTCACCGGCCATACCACGAATATAGGCTTCACCACTAGTAGCACCATATAAGGCCACATTCCCAATAATGACGTTTTCATTTGGCTTGAAAGTCGCTTCTTTTTTAGGTTGAATGATCAACTTACCACCAGATAAGCCCTTGCCAAAGTAGTCATTCGCATCACCATGAACATCTAAAGTGATTCCTTTTTGTACAAAAGCACCAAAAGATTGTCCTGCACCACCGTTACAATGAACAGTATATGTATCGTCTTGTAGAGTGTTATTAAATTGTTTTGTGACTACACTGGATAAAATAGTTCCGACTGTACGATCTGTACTTGAAATGGAGATTGTTTCCGCATGAGGTTTTTTCTCATTGAAATAAGGCTCAAACTTAGGAAGCAATATTTTCATATCTACCGTTTTTTCAAGTTCAAAATCGTATGTATCTTTTGGCTCATAATGAATATTGTAAGGTGTCATTAAAATGTTAGAGTAATCCATATTCGCATCTTCATTCACTTCTAGATTGTCCGTATGACCCACCATTTCATTGATTGTGTGGTAGCCAAGATCAGCCATAATTTCTCTTAATTCACGCGCAATAAACAGCATGAAATTCATGACATATTCTGGCTTTCCTTTGAAACGCTTTCTTAATTTTTGGTTCTGTGTAGCCACACCAAAAGGACAAGTATCTAGATTACATACACGCATCATCATACATCCCATAGTAACAAGTGGTGCAGTCGCAAAGCCAAATTCTTCAGCACCTAATAAGCAGGCAATGGCTACATCTTTTCCGGTCATTAATTTTCCGTCGGTTTCAATTAAAACACGACTTCTTAAACCGTTCTCGACTAAGTTTTGGTGGGCTTGGGCCAAACCTAATTCCCATGGAAGACCCGCGTGGTGAATACTACTTTGGGAAGCCGCACCTGTTCCTCCATCATAGCCAGAAATTAAGACGACGGTAGCTCCGGCTTTGGCAACACCAGATGCAATCGTACCAACACCCGCTTCGGAGACAAGCTTAACACTAATTCGAGCTTTTGGGTTGGCATTTTTTAAGTCGTAGATCAATTGAGCTAAATCTTCAATGGAATAGATGTCGTGGTGAGGAGGAGGGGAAATTAAAGATACACCTGGCGTTGAATATCTCGTTTTCGCAATCCATGGATAGACTTTTTTACCTGGCAAGTGTCCACCTTCACCTGGTTTTGCACCCTGTGCCATTTTGATCTGGATTTCTTTGGCACTGACTAAATATTCTTCGGTGACGCCAAAACGACCGCTCGCCACTTGCTTAATAGCCGAATTCTTTTCTGTACCTAAACGTTCTGGTTTTTCACCACCTTCACCTGAATTGGATTTACCACCCAATCGATTCATGGCGATGGCCATACATGTATGGGCTTCTTCAGAGATAGAACCATAGCTCATGGCACCTGTCTTAAAGCGTTTTACGATTTCGTATTCACTTTCCACTTCCGATAATGGGATTGAATTTCTTGTCTTTTTAAAGTGCAATTGACTTCTTAAATGATGTTTTTGATTATTTGAATTCAATTCACTGGAATATTCTTTAAATAAATCGTAGTTATTGGTTTGTGTAGCTCTTTGAAGTTTCACAATGGTTTCAGGAGAATATAAGTGATCCTCTTTTCCATCACCCTTTCTAAGTTTATGGAATCCAATGGAATCTAGACTTGTATCGGTTGTAAGTCCTAATGGATCATAAGCACGATCATGATGATAGATCAAATCTTTTTCAATATCTTCTAAAGTGATGCCCTCCACTTCACTAATAGTGTTTGTGAAGTAGGTATCGATAACTTCTTTAGAGATGCCAATGGCTTCAAAGATTTGAGCGCCTTGATACGATTGAAGCGTTGAAATACCCATTTTTGCGGCAATCTTAACAATACCTTTTAAAATGGCTTCGTTATAATCATCAATCGCAATATTTACTTCTTTATCTAACATATTCAATTGAATCATTTCTTCAATACATTCATGTGCTAAATATGGATAGATGGCAGTTGCACCATAACCTAAAATCGTTGCGAATTGATGAACATCTCTTGGTTCACCACTTTCTAGAATGATGGATACATCGGTTTTCTTTTTCGTCTTAACTAAGTGTTGTTCTAAGGCAGACACAGCTAAAAGACTTGGAATGGCCATGTGACCTTCATCGACACCTTTATCGGAAAGAATCAAAATATTGGCGCCATTTCGATAGGCTTTATCACATTCAATAAATAAGTTTTCTAATGCTTCTTTTAACGATGTGCCACGATAGAATAATAGAGAAATCGTTTCATTTTTAAATCCTGTCTGATTTAATTGACGAATCTTATCCATATCGCGTGATGTTAGAATGGGATTATTGACCTCTAAGACGGTACAGTTGCCGGATTTATCTTGGAGCAGGTTTCCATCACTACCAATATAGATGGTTGTATCTGTGACAACTTCTTCACGTAAAGAATCAATTGGTGGGTTGGTTACTTGGGCGAAGAGTTGTTTAAAGTAATGGAATAAACTTAAATGATTTTGGGAATAAATTGCCAAAGGAATATCGGTACCCATCGCACTTGTTGGTTCAAGTTTTACGCGGGCCATTGGTAAAATAATATCTTTTACATCTTCATAGGTATAGCCGAAGACTTTATAAAGAATATCTCTTTCATGTTGCGAGTGGATGTGTGTTTTTTTATCAGGAGCTGGTAGATCCTTCAGGTATAATAAGTGGTTGTCTAACCATTCTCCATATGGATTTGAAGAGGCATATTCATTTTTAAGATCATAGTCTTCAATCAATTTCTTTTTCTTGGTGTCCACAAGTAGCATTTTACCGGGTTCAAGTCTTGATTTTTTTACGATTTTCTTTTCATCAATATCCAATACACCAACTTCACTTGATAAAATCAACATGTTGTCGCTTGTTAGGTAGTAACGACTTGGTCGAAGTCCATTACGGTCAAGCACAGCTCCGACTTTTTGTCCATCACTAAATAAAATAGCGGCTGGACCATCCCATGGTTCCATCATTGTGGCATAGTAGTGGTAGAAATCTTTCTTCTTTTGATCCATGGTTTGGTGTTTCCATGGTTCTGGAATCAAGATCATAACGGCTTTTTCAAGTGGCATGCCATTCATGACTAAGAATTCTAGGGCGTTATCTAACATGGCAGAATCGGAACCCGAAGTATTGATGATGGGTAAGATCTTACTTGAATTTTCATCCAAGAATTTTGAATGCATACTTTCTTCACGTGCTAACATCTTATTGACGTTGGCACGGATGGTATTGATTTCACCGTTGTGGGCAATATAGCGGTTTGGATGCGCTCTTTGCCATGATGGTGTTGTATTGGTAGAGAAACGTGAGTGTACGATCGCAATCGCAGACTTATAGTTTTCATCTTGTAAATCAAAGTAGAATTTTCTTAATTGAGAAACGAGAAACATACCTTTATAAACAATGGTACGACTGCTTAATGAGGCCACATAGGTTTCTTTACAACTCTTTTCAAATTCGCGTCGAATCACATATAGCTTTTGTTCTAGATCTGTATCGCCTTGGACAAAGGCTTGGTAAATGCTAGGCATACAATCTTTGGCTTTTTGGCCGAGGATGGAATCATCACATGGAACTTTTCGCCAAGTGATGAATGTGCATCCTTCTTGTTCGACAAGTTTTTCAAACATTTTTTTGTGTTGGTTTAAAAGCAGTTTATTTCTTGGCAAGAAAAACATACCGACACCATAGTGTTCGGGTAGTTTGATGTTGTCTTTCTTTAATGTGTTGCGAAAAAAGTCATCACTGATTTGAAGGAGAATACCAACTCCATCACCCACTTTACCACTGGCATCTTTACCAGCGCGGTGTTCTAGTTTTTCTACAATGTGCAATGCTTTGTCTAAGACATCATAGCTTTGTTTGCCATCGATTTGAACTACGGTACCAATACCGCAGGCATCGTGTTCGATTTCATAATTCATAATTTACACAATCCTTTCTATTTTCCACTGTCTCCATAGTTTGATAAATAACGAGCACTCGGATCGTTGACGTTACATCCTTGCCAGTTTTTATTTGGCATCCAGAAATCTTTGATCATGCCTGCCTGTTCAGGGTAGTAAGATTCAAAAATTTCACGATATAATAGAGACTCTTTTGTGAATGGAGTACAGTATTTATATTGTTTGATTTTTTCTTCAAATTCAGCATCTGTATACTGCTTTTCGGCATATTCTTTAATATCATCACTTAATGAGTGACCGACCGCATCGGAGAAGGCGGCTTTTTCTCGCATTAAAATATCGTAAGGAAGAATTTTGTCTTTTTCAAACGCATGACGAAGTAAATATTTTCCTTTATTGTACGTATTCATTTTCTTTTTTGGATCTATAGCCATAACGTATTTGACAAAATCTAAATCGCCAAAGGGAACACGGGCTTCAATGGAGTTTGTGGAAATACAGCGATCGGCTCTTAATACATCGTACATATACAGTTCATGTATACGTTTAACACTTTCTTGTTGGAATTCTTGGGCGCTTGGGGCAAAATCTGTATATTTGTAGCCAAACAATTCATCACTGATTTCTCCAGTAAGTAATACGCGAATGTTACTTTGTTCATGAATGGCTTTACAGATGAGATACATTCCAATGCTGGCGCGAATGGTTGTGATGTCAAAAGTAGCCAAAGTTTGAATGACGGATTTGATAGCATTTAAGACATCTTCTTTATTAATAATGATTTCATGGTGGTTAGAGCCAATAAAGTCAGCGACTTCTTTGGCATATTTTAAATCGATCGCATCTTCTTCCATTCCAATCGCATAGGTTTCAATGGGTTTATTGAGTAATTTTTGACTGATGGCACAAACTAGACTTGAATCTAATCCTCCACTCAATAAGAATCCTAGTGGGGCATCGGCATCCAATCTTTTCTTGACACCCTCCACTAATTTATCGTGAATATTGGAACAGATTGTTTCTAGATCTGAAGTGATTACTTCATCAACTTTAGTAATGTCTAAGTAACAAGTGAATTTGCCATCGGCATAATAGTGTCCTGGAGGGAATGGAAAGATTTGTTCGACAATGGAAACTAGGTTTTTGGCTTCAGAGGCAAAGACAATATTATGATTTTGATCATAGCCATAAAATAATGGACGGATTCCGATTGGGTCTCTGGCGGCAATAAAATCGTTTTTCTTGGCATCATAAATAATGCAGGCGTATTCAGCGTCTAATTTTTTAAACATGTCTAAGCCGTATTTTTCATAGAGTGGTAGAAGAATTTCACAGTCGCTTTGTGAGACAAATGTATAGCCATTTTTTTCAAGTTCATCTTTGATGGCTCGAAAGCCATAGATCTCACCGTTACATACGACATAATTTCCATTTCTTTTAAATGGCTGCATGCCAAGAGGACTTAGTCCCATGATGGATAGTCTTTGAAAGCCTATATAGCCGCATCCGACTTCTTGAATTCTTTCGTCGTCTGGACCTCTTGTATATGTCGCAAGTAATGCTTGATGAATGGATTCTTTATCTACTTTTAATGATTTATATCCAATAATTGTACACATAAATTACATCTCCTTTATAGACGGAAAAACCGGGCGTATGCCGGTTTATTGAATTCCGAATAATAATTTTCCATATGTTGGAAATGGCCAATCTCTATTAGAAGTAATGACTTCAAGTTCGTCGCATGGTTTTCTTAAAGCGGCCATGTCTTGGATAATGAAGTCTCTTACATAGAAGGCTGATTTTTCAAAATCATCAATTTCATGTAGTTTTTTAACATCGTTTTCAAGTGTCATCATAGCTTGGTAAGCTTCGGTTAAATATTCACTGATTTTTTTAGCTGTTTCAAGTTCATAGGTTAAGTCGATACCGATTGCCTTTTTATTTGCGATGGTATCTGTCAATTCTTTAGAGAACTTACTTGCGGCTGGTAAAATGTCTTTTTTCGCGATGTCTAACATGGTCAATGCTTCAATGTTGATTTGTTTTTCGTATTCATCCATTAAAATCTCATATCTTGATTCCACTTCTTCTTTAGATAAAACTTTTTGTCTTTCAAATAGGGCAATGTTTTCTTCGGTTTTGAAGTATGGAAGGGCATCTGGCGTTGTCTTTAAGTTTAATAAGCCTCTAGACTCTGCTTCTTTAACCCAAGAATCATCATATCCGTTGCCATTGAAGATAATGCGCTTGTGGTTTTTGATAGTATCTTTGATCAAAGCATGTAATGTAGTGTCAAAATCATCGCTAGCTTCAAGAATGTCCGCAAATTTTTCGATTTCATCCGCAATGACTGTATTTAACACAATATTGCATCCGGCAATACTTGAGTTAGATCCGGGCATTCTGAATTCGAATTTGTTTCCTGTAAATGCGAATGGAGAAGTACGGTTACGGTCGGTTGAATCTTTAGGGAATTTAGGAAGAACGGTTGCTCCAATCTTCATCAATTCTTTTTCTTTTCCATCATATGGTTTGTCTTCTTCAATGGCCTTTAATACAGCAGTTAATTCATCACCTAAGAAAATAGAGATAATAGCTGGAGGCGCTTCATTAGCACCTAGTCTATGATCGTTACCTGCAGTGGCTACGCTTAATCGTAGTAAGTCTTGGTGTTCATCTACAGCTTTAATAATAGTAGCTAAGAAGACTAAAAATTGTGCGTTTTCATGAGGTGTATCGCCTGGTTCTAATAAGTTGATTCCTGTATCCGTAGATAAAGACCAGTTATTGTGCTTACCACTTCCGTTGATTCCTTCAAATGGTTTTTCATGAAGTAGGGCAACCAATCCATGTTTTTTCGCAACTCTTTGAATCAATTCCATTGTCAATTGGTTGTGGTCTGTTGCGATATTTGTCGTTGTAAAGATTGGGGCTAATTCATGTTGAGCAGGTGCTACTTCATTGTGTTCAGTTTTTGCCAAGATGCCAAGTTTCCATAACTCTTTATTTAAATCGGACATAAATTCTTGAACACGACTTTTGATTGTTCCAAAATAATGATCTTCCAATTCTTGTCCTTTAGGGCATGGTGCACCAAATAATGTACGTCCTGTATAGATCAAGTCTTTTCTTTGTTCATAATATTTCTGGTCAACTAAGAAATATTCTTGTTCAGGTCCGACGGTTGTTTTAATGGTTTGAACATCGTCATTGCCAAATAATTTCACAATACGTAAGGCTTGTTTATTAATGGCCTGCATACTTCTTAATAGTGGTGTTTTCTTATCTAGGGCGTGTCCTGAGTAAGAGCAGAAAGCGGTTGGAATACAAAGAACTCCGTTTTTAATAAAGGCATAGCTTGTTGGATCCCAAGCTGTATATCCTCTTGCTTCAAATGTGGCTCTTAATCCACCATTTGGAAAACTTGAGGCGTCTGGCTCACCTTTGATTAATTCTTTTCCACTAAATTCCATAATGACTTTGCCATCTTTATCTGGATTGATGAAGCCATCATGCTTTTCAGCTGTAACTCCTGTCATTGGTTGGAACCAGTGTGTATAGTGTGTTGCTCCTTGTTCTAAGGCCCATTCTTTCATAGCGTGGGCTACCGCGTTTGCGATTTTGATATTTAACTGTTTTCCATCGCGAATTGTTTTTTCTAATTCGCGATATGTATCTTTTGCGAGCTTTTCTCGCATAACAGATTCATCAAAAACTTTACTTCCAAAAATTTCTTCTACGATCGATTTCATAATGGCTCTCCTTTACATAAAAAAAGGGCAAGGACACTAAAAAAACTAGGGTTTGACCTATGTTTTCTTTGGCGTCCTTGCCATGTATGCATTCATTATAAACAGATATTTTGTGTTGTCAATGAAAAAATGTAAAATGATTTGAAAACAGGATGAAAATAGTGTATTAATTATTTGAGGTGAATTGTATGACGTATAATGATGTATTAAATTTTTGTGAAGAACAAGACGTTCGATTTATTCGTCTTTCTTATTTTGATATGTATGGTACACAGAAAAATGTTTCTGTTTTGCCAACTGAATTAAAAAGGGCATTTGTGGAGGGGATTAGCTTTGATGCCAGTGCCATTGATGGCTTTCTAGATGAAGTGCATAGTGATCTATTCTTATATCCAGATCCAAACACTATGAGTATCTTGCCATGGCGCAGTATGGATGGAAGTGTCATTCGTATGTATTGTGATATTAAATATCCGGATGGGACGCCTTTTGAAAGGGATGTGCGCTATATATTAAAGAAAGCGGTCAATAAAGCGAAAGAAATGGGAATCAGTGTTAACTTTGGTTCAGAATTTGAATTCTATTTATTTAAGCAGGATGAAAATGGAGAAAATACTTATGTCCCATTGGATCGTGCGGGGTATATGGATATTTCACCATTAGATAAAGGGGAAAATGTTCGTCGTGAGATTTGTTTAACATTATCGGAAATGGGAATTGATCCAGAGGTTTCGCATCATGAGATGGGTCCTGGGCAAAATGAGATTGATTTTCGTTATTCAAGTGCTTTACAAGCAGCGGATAATGCGGCTACATTTAAGTGGGTTGTAGAGGCTTTAGCGAATATGCAGGGTTTAGTCGCTGACTTTTCACCAAAACCTTTAGAGGATCAGCCCGGTAATGGGATGCATATTAATATGAGTGTGGATCAACATGAAGAGCTGTTGATGCCTTTTATGGCGGGTATTTTAAATCATATTGAAGAAATGACAGCTTTTTTAAATCCGACAAAACACTCCTACAAGCGTTTTGGGAAGGATAAGGCGCCAAGCTATATTTCCTGGTCGTATCAGAATCGTAATCAATTGATTCGTATTCCGGCTACACATTCGACAAATCGTATGGAGTTAAGAAGTCCGGATTGTAGCTGTAACATATATCTTACGTATGCCTTATTGATTTATGCCGGTTTAGAGGGGATTGAAAAGAACATGGTACCCGATCCTTGTACGGATATTGTATCGAGTGATACAAGAAAGCTTCCTCAAAGTTTAAAAGAAGCAAAGGTAAAGGCTTTGAATTCGGATTGGTTAAAACAAGTTTTAGGAAAAGATGTAGTGGATATTTATGTTGGGTAAGTGCGTATGGAGGCAAGTAAAGTATTAGTACTTGGAAATGTGAATTTCTTAGCTTTATTAAAAAATACGGCCAATTATCAATATGTACTTTCGAAGACATATAATGATGCATTAAATAAGTTGAGAAATACGCATTTTGAGATTGTTGTGATTTTATATTCGCAAACGACAAGTGGGCTTTTAAATTTTGCGAAGAGTTTAAATACACAAGTTCTTTTGGTGTGCAATAAGGAAATCTATGATCAAGTTTCATATCAGTGTAAAGATAGTGGTATAATAGTTCTGTCGTATCCCATCAAGAAGCAATTGTTGTATGAAGCATTTCAGATTCTTATGAGTGTGAATAGGCGAATCCGACTTTATGAAAAGAAGATCAGTAAGCTTGAACAGAAATATTTAGAGTTGAAGATGGTGGATCATTGTAAGTTGGTTTTGATTTCAAATTATCATTGGAGTGAAGACAAGGCGCATCACTATATTGAAAAGATAGCGATGGAGCAGAATAAGACGAAATTCTTGGTGGCTAAAGAGTTATTAGAGGAGTTTCAAACATGAAAAAGATTCAAAAGACCAATGCGATGCGTTTTCTAGATCAGCATAAAGTAGAATATGAAGCGCATACGTATGAACATAAAGATGGTGATCCCGTAGATGGTGTGCATGTTGCGAATATGTTACATCAGCCGGTGGAAGCGGTGTATAAAACTTTAGTTACACAGGCAAACACAAAGGAATACTTGGTGTATATGCTTCCAGTTGAAAAGGAATTGGATTTAAAGAAGTGCGCAAAAATAGCCGGAGTCAAATCTTGTGAAATGATCCATGTGAAGGACATCAATAAGATTACGGGCTATATTCGTGGTGGTTGTTCTCCACTAGGTATGAAGAAGCAATTTCGTACGTTTATTGAAATGGATTGTTTAAATCAAGATAAGATCTATTTTAGTGCAGGTAAGATTGGTATGCAGATTGAGATGGATCCAAAGACATTGATGGATTTAATTCATGTTCAAGCAGGCGATATCACAAAGGAGTAATTTTATGTGGGCGTATGAGAGTGTATTTTATCAAATCTATCCTTTTGGAGCTTGTGGAGCGCCATTTGAGAATGATCATGTTCTAGAACATAGAATTCATAAATTAGAGGATTTTATTCCTCATTTAAAGAAATTAAACATTGACTGTATTCTATTGAATCCAATTTTTGAAAGTCGTACGCATGGTTATGATACAACGGATTTTAAAACGTTAGATACAAGATTGGGTACCAATGAAGACTTAAAGGAAGTTGTAAATCAATTCCATGAAAATGGTATTCAAATTATTTTAGATGCCGTGTTTAATCATGTGGGACGTGATTTCTTTGCGTTTCAAGATGTATTAGAAAAGAAGTGGGATTCACCTTATAAGGATTGGTTCTATATTGATTTTAATGGAAACAATCACTACAACGATGGCTTCTGGTACCAGGATTGGGAAGGCAATGACATCTTAGTGAAGTTGAATCTTCAAAATTCACAAGTAGTAGAATACATTTTAAGTGTAGTGGATTTCTGGCAAGAAGAATTTAAAATTGATGGTTTAAGATTAGATGTAGCGTATTGTTTGGATAAAAATTTCCTACAAACTTTACACAATCATGTAGATAGAGATTTCTTCCTTTTAGGTGAAACTTTACATGGTGACTATAATCAATGGATGAATGAGAATATGTTGGATTCTGTCACAAATTATGAGTGTTATAAAGGATTGTATTCGAGCTTTAATTCAGCTAATTTCTATGAGATTCTTTATTCATTGAATCGTCAATTTGGCAAAGATCCATGGTGTTTATATACGGGTAAGCATTTGTTTAACTTTGTGGATAATCATGATGTAGAAAGAGTTGCGTCGATTTTAGAGGATAAAAACCAATTGCCTTTAATTTATACCATGTTGTTTACTATGCCAGGTATTCCATGTATCTATTATGGCAGTGAATGGGGTATGGAAGGTACAAAAAATTGGAATGATACAGAGCTTAGACCGGAAATCAAGGTATTTGAGTGGAATGAGTTAACGGATACCATTCAAAAGTTAATCCATCTGAAACATAATCATTCCGCTTTATATTATGGAGACTATACACAGATTGGTATCACAAATACGGCTTGTATTTATCAAAGACAAGATGAAAAGGAATGTCTATGGATTTGTATGAATATGAAAAATGAAGCTCAAACATTAGGTTTTAATGGTCAAGGTAATTTCATAGACATGGAAACCAATGAAGAACTTTATATTCATAACTCACTTGAGTTCAAGCCTTATGAAGTAAAATTATTAAAGAAAGTATCGTAATGGATACTTTTTTTCATATGATATAATTTAGAAGAGGTATTTGTATATGGAAAATTGGATTCGAAATCATGATTCGTTTTATGTAACGAAAGATGATCAAAAAATAAGTTTTAGTGATGATTTCATCAAGTCAGAAGAAAGAACAACAGGATTAGGTAAGGGTATTTATAGCACGTATAAATATTTTGATACATATATTTGGAAAGAGGATAGTACGAACCATTATTATTTTGAGTGGATACCCAAAGTGGATGAGAATATTAAAGAGGTTCATTTTCCAGATAGTTTTGTATGTGAAGACAAGGATGGCTATTCAACCATTCCTTATATGCAAGGGTTATTGATTCCCAATCGATATGAGTATGATTATAGTCATATTGCCTTTGATGGTCAGTTTACAAGTTGTGCTGCCTATATGCCTTGGCTTAGTCAAACTAATAATGGAAAAGGGTATATCGCAATCAATGAAACGCCTTGGGATTCTAAATATACAATTGATCATGATGATAAGGGGACAAGGCTTCAATTTGTATGGTTAACAAGTTTAGGTAAGATGCGATATAAGCGTGTTGTTCGATATACTTTTGAAAGTAATATGGATTACAATCGTGCATGTAAGATTTATCGAGAGTATGTTAAAGAAAGTGGCTTATTTAAATCTTTAAAGGAAAAAGAAGTTACACTTTCTAAAATATCAGATCTTCAACAGTGTGCTGTTGTACATACGGGTATTAAGGCACATACAGAAAAGGATTCACGTTTTTATAATGGGCAACAGGATGTGATTCATTCTTTTGATTCGGTAAAAGAGATGATTCAAAGTCTTCATAAATTAGGCTCGAACAAACTTTATCTTCATTTGGATGGTTGGGCAGATCCTGGCTACGACAATTGTCATCCGGATTATTTGCCGGCATGTATTGAAGCTGGTGGATGGGCTGGTTTAAAGAATTTACAGGATAGTTTAAGTTCTCAAAATGATTTATTTGGCTTACATGATCAGTATCGTGATTATTACTATACGGCTAAAACACATGATGAAAACCAAGCCATTCAATTAGAGGATGGTGAAGTGTTTGAGCATGCCAATTGGGCTGGGGGAAGACAAAACTACTTGTGTGCAAGTCTAGCACCGAAGTATGTAAAAAGAAACTACACTGAAATCTTAAAACATATTAATTTGGATTGCGTATACTTAGACGTATTTTCTTGTAATGAAATGGATGAGTGTTTTAATCCAGAACATTTAATGACAAGAAAAGAGTGTATGGAATATAGAAGGGCTTGTTTTCAATATATGATAAATAGAGGAATCATACCTTCAAGTGAAGAGTGCGGTGATTGGGCCATGCGAGAACTTGTATTTTCGCATTATGGTCCTTATGAGTTTATGATGAAAGAAGAAAATGAGAAAAGAATGGGAATAGCAGTACCTTTGTTTAATCTTGTGTATCATGATTGTTTCATTTTGCCTTGGCCAATGGATAAAAAACAAGAAGACTATATGTTGTATGCGTTATTAAATGGTGGTATTCCATATGTGGTAAGGAATGCACCGTATGATAATGTGGATGGTAATTTTGGCTCTGATGGTTTATCCATAGAAGATCGAATTAAACGTGCAAATGTTGTTCTAGATTTTTATCAAAAAATCAAGGATGAAGAAATGGTAGAACATAAAATCATCAATGATCATATTCAACAGACCACTTTTAGTAATAATATCACAGTTGAAATCGATACAAAGGAGAATACGTATAGAATTGTATGAAAATATTAGTTTTGGTTTTACTATTATTAACATGCTGTACAAAGGCACAACCCGAACTAAGAGAAACTAAAGAAGTTCTAACTTCAATACCTTATTCAGATGAGGAATTGATTGAAAGTGCAAATGACCAAATTGAGAATGAAGCATATTATGTGGATTCAATAACTCAACAGTCGGATACAGAAGTGTGGTTTTCATTAAAGAATAAAGATTTAAACAAGCAATATGT
>SAMEA3387489__coassemble_2725_pt1 | contig 8079 bp, 10 predicted proteins | sample SAMEA3387489__metabat2_high_PE_033 | metagenome-assembled genome bin SAMEA3387489 (sample SAMEA3387489) | Felis catus | biome: Faeces | place: United Kingdom | collected 2012
AAATGATCGTTTAAGAATGTACACTTCTGGTTACAAGCATATGACGGAAAAATGGTGCGCGTGTAGCGCACCATCGGTGTATCTGTAGCGGTCAGTCGGTGTGTTAAAATTTTTGATTTCTTAGTGATTCACCTTTGAATTCTAAACGATATGCTTTACATAGAACTCGATCTAAACACGCGTCAGCGTATGTACAATCCTTAAATAAATCGTACCATTCTTTTACCGGGATTTGAGAAACTATCACTGTCGATTTTCTACTTTCTCTTGAATCAAGAATTTCAAATAGATGTCTACATTTCTCAACATCAAGATTCATAAGTCCAAAATCATCTATAATCAATAAATCTACTTGTGCTATATTTTCCATAATACCTAAAAATTTAATTGAATCATCCACTTGTTCATGAGCACTGAGTTCCAGTAAGAGTTTGGAAGCAGAATAATATCTTACTTCTTTGAATTGTTTCAAAGCTGCAACTGCCAAGGCATTCACGTAATATGTTTTTCCTGTCCCTGTCATTCCTGTAACCACTAGATTTCTTTCTTCATCTATCCATATACAAGTATTCAGCTTTTCGATTGTTGGTATATCCAGTTGTCTATCCGTATCATAAAGTTTCTCATCAAATGTTGCTCCAGGTATTTTCAGTTTAGCTTTTTTCAAATAACGCTCAAATTTCTTGTTGTATCTTAGATTCCATTCAGCTGTGACCAACTTTTCAAAACGATCCTGAAAAGATTCTAAATCGCTGTTTGGATTTTCCAGTTGAAGACGAAGTTCTTCTGCCATGCCTTAAAATTTCATGGATTTTAATTTTTCATATAGATCCATATAAATCGCTTGTTCTTCTTTGATTTCAGTTTTATTCAAAATGTGATTTACCCCTAATATTCTTATGTTCTGGAAGAGTTTCCGAACGATTTGTTTTCTTTTCATTGATTAATTTAGTAAGCATCTTTTTAAAATCTGTATAGGTATAAATATGCGATTCCAGACAGATTTTGGCAGCTGTATCTGAAAATGCTTTTGGATTTTTTTACACATATGAAGAATTCCATTACAGCTCTTATAAGATTGTGCTTCATAACGAAGTGTACCAATAACCTTACAAATAAATTCATAAACATTTGGATAATAGCTCCTTGCCCAACTTTTGTATGCTTCTGCATTCATTTTATTTTCCAGGTAGTAATAAAGATGGCTCTCAGGCATATGCTCTTCCTTTGTTATATATTTTGGAAATGGTTTATGAGCACGCTTATGCGTACAGACCAGATGGTTCATAGAATCGCAGATAATAATATCGAAATATGAAGCTTTTAATGTAACTTCCTGTTTATAATAAGTATAGGGGACAGAATAGTAATGATGATCATATTCAAACATGATAATTATTAGGAACAGTTTTGATTAGTTGTTTGTTTGAATTGTAAGCCAAATGTAAAAAAGGAATAATTTTAAAATCCCATATCTTAATAAAAAATATGGGATTTTGATTATATAATGTGTTTTTTATTTATAATTCACATGGAGTGTAATTTGGCAATCAATGCTTCTTGAAGGACTTGCGAAAAATTGATTTTTTTGCTCATAGCTTCTTTGTTTAACCATTCGGGTATGGTTAATGTTTTTTTGATAGCTTTATTGAAATGTGTTTTTGCATATTCTTCAACATCAACAGATACAAGTGTGACAAAAGATTGTTTAAATTCGAATTCAAGTTCAGATGCGATTTGTGTTGGATCAATTTCTTCTAACTTTGAAGGAATTGGAATATCTTCATTGTCTAGTTTTGCGCTGAACAATGCACCGGCTAGACAATCTACGGCCATTTCCATTGCGTCTTGTAGTGAATCTCCACATGTAGAAAGATAATTGAAGTCTGGAAAAATAACTGAGTAATGTTTTTCTTCTTCAAAGAAACAAGCTGGATAAATTGACAACATAATGTTTGCCTCCTTTTTAAAATATTCAAGCAGAGTCATTTAAGCCATGCTTGTTTTAGAATGGATTGTTCAGTTGACTTTGATAAACCTTTTGTGTGAAATGGTATAGTCACTTTACCTTTTTTTGTCGGATGTTGGAAACCCACTTGGCTTTTTAATACCCATTCATCCGCAAGGATAAGTCGTTCCATATCCTTTGACGTCATTGGCATATGTGTCCTCGTTGCGCATATAGTATATCAAAATACACGTGTATATACAATACGTATTAGTGTTGAACGTATAAATGAAAAGAAGGAAATTAATCCTTCTTTGAAATGTAAAGTGTACATGTAAAGTCTAGGTTTTTCGATTGATCGATCAAATATTGGGGTTGTACTTTTGCACCCCAGCTGTTGATTCCGCCTACGCCCATTTGTTGTTTTGTGATTCTTAGATGGGTTGTGTTGGTTTGTGGAAGTTCAAATGTGTGGTTGGCATTATATAGGTGCATAAAGGAATACTTGCTTGCCATGCATTCCATTTTTTCAGACTTGATGTTTACTTGAATGGTGTCGTTGGATAGGCTGCACCATTTGCAGTCTGTGTGGTTACCGTGTTCTTGTGGTTTTAAGTATGGAATGTAGTTTGTGTCTACGTTTTCAAAGTAGAAATCGGTTAGAGCATGGTCTCGATCTATATATGTGTCTTTTTCGCCTTTTCCAAAATAGGCGAAGTTTTTGAACTCTTCTTTTAGAGCAAACTCGATTCCAAAGAGTGGTAGTGTTTGTCTTTGTGAGTTTTTGTCTAGGTGCAATTGGATTTGAATACTTTGATTGTTGTAGACTGTGTAGACGAGTTTACATTCTTCTTCAATGGATTCAAGTTGTATTGTATAGATCATTTGTGCGCATTTGGAGTTTCGTATCATTTTAAAGCCGACTACATTTTGAAATAGGCTGGCATTTAGCCAGTTGGCATAGGTTTGTTTGGCACCACGATCATTGTCGGTTAAAGCTCTGTAGAAGAGTGGCTTTGGTGCTTGTTTGAGTATTTCTTCATCATTTACTTGAATGGATACTAAACCTTTTCGTTTGTCAAATAAGTATTCAGTATCGATAAATTGAATGCCAATGGTTTCTTTTCCTTCTACTACGAGCATGGCTTTTTCTTTGGGGTGGTCTTGTTTGACTTCAAAGACTTGTTGGTCAAAGGATTGAATGCCTAATGGTGTTTTGTAGTAGATGGTTTTTGTGTAATAGCCTGGGGTATTGATTTGTTTAAATTGTACGGGCATTGTTTTTGTGGTGCCTGGTTCTACGCTTGTTTTAAAGATGCCGGATTGAATAACGAGTCCGTTTTGTTTCAATTCAAAAATAAAGGTGTCTTTACTTAGGTCATAGAATAGGTTTTTGTTTCGGATTGTTACGGAATCGAAATGGATTTCCATGTCGACATAGCGATAGAGTTGTTTTAGTTCTTGGCTTTTGCCGGTTTCTTCTCGATTGGCTAAAAGGATGCCGTCTCCACAAAAGTTGGAGTCGTTAGGATAGTCGTCGAAGTCTTGTCCATAATAGTATTGTCCGTCTTTTAAAATGGCTTGGTCTACATAGTCCCATACAAAGCCGCCTTGGTATTGTTCGTATTCGTCTTCTAGGTTGGTATATTCTTCCATGCCTCCAAGACTATTTCCCATGGCGTGCATATATTCACATAGCATAAATGGTTTCATTGGATGGCTTTCTAGATAGGCTTTCACATTTTCTGGAGATGTATACATTCTAGATTCAATATCGGATGCGTTTTCGAATGTTCGATCTTGTGTGATGCCTTCATAGTGGACAAGTCTTGATGGGTCTTGTTCTTTGAAGTAGTCGTGTAGGATCATAAAGTTGGATCCACTTCCTGATTCATTTCCAAGTGACCACATTAAGATGCAGGCATGGTTTTTATCTCTTTCATACATGCTTCTAGCACGGTCTAATAGGCAATCAGTCCATTCGGTTTTATTTTGTGGAAGGATGTCATTAGCTCCATGGGTTTCTAGATTCATTTCGTCAATGACGTAGATTCCGTATTGGTCGCATAGTTTATACCAATAGCTGTTGTTTGGATAGTGGGATGTTCTTATGGCGTTGATGTTTAGTGATTTTAACATGTGGATGTCTTCTTCCATTTGATCTTGAGATAAACATCTTCCGGTTTTTGGATTCCATTCATGGCGATTGATGCCGTGGAATACAATTCGTTTTCCGTTGAGTTTCATAATGCCATATTCAAGCGTGAATTTTCTAAATCCAACTTGTTCTTGAATGGATTCTATGATTTCGTTGTTTGTATCGTATAATACTAATTCTAATTGATAAAGATTAGGAAATTCACTACTCCATAGACATGTGTTTTCTACAGGGATTTCAAATGTATCTTGCATATTGCCATTCCATACGATGTTTCCTTGTGGATCGTATAGTTTGGCTTGTAGTGTATGGGGTTCATTACTACTCATTTTACAAACGCAACTAAGAACACTTTTATTTGTGTCTAGATTGATGTCTGTATCGATTTTTAAGTCTTGTATGTGAAGGCTTGGTTGTTTATAGATCATGACATCTCTAAAGATACCGCTAAAGCGCCACATGTCTTGGTCTTCTAGCCATGTGCCTGTGCATTTTTGAAAGATGCGTACGCATAGCACGTTATCTTTTTCTTGTGTGTATTTTGTAATGTCAAAGCGGCTTGGGGTAAAGGAATCTTCGGAGTATCCGATAAATTTACCATTTAGCCATACGTAGATATTGGATTCTACGCCTTCAAAGGATAGAATGAGTTTATTTCCCATAAAGTCTTGTGGACAATCAAATGTTTTACGGTATTGGTAAACTTTGTTTTTGTCCATATCAATTTGTCCTGGTTTTACCACGTCATGCCCATCCCAAGGGTAGGTAACGTCTGTATAGTGGGGGTTATCGAATCCTTGGAGTTGGATGTGTCCGGGCACTTGGATGTCGTTCCAGTTGGTGTCATTAAATTCTGTATTATAGAAGAATTTAAAGCATGAATCATAATTTTTTGAAAGGTTGAATTTCCATGTTCCATTTAGTGAGAATGAGCTTGGCTTTTTGTCCTTTCCAATTGTATATATGTGGTCGCTATAAGCGTGTTGTCTATTTACTTGAAAGACGCGTGGGTCTTTGATCCAGTTTAAGTCTGGTGTTCGCATTGTATCACTCCTTGTTTTATTGGTAACTTAAATTATATCAAAGGCAAGTATTGAAAGGAAGGTAAAAATCAATTAAAATATTTGATAAATTGGAGGTTGAAAGATGTCAGACATTCTTGGTTTTGTGGTTTCAATAGCCTTAATTTATTTTGTAATCAAAGTCGCATTTAAGTTCATTAAGTGGATTGGGATTTTGTTGGTTGCAGTATTTGTGTTTAAGATGGTAGCACTTCTTATATAAGGGAACATGAAGTTCTCTTTTTTTGTGTTCTAACGATAATTTATAGTTTTAAAGTATTAATTAGAAAATAATTTAATTTTTTTATTTTTTATATAACCGATTCTAAATTTACTTCGTCTTAATAGTGTAAGGATAAAAAACAAAGTAAGAAGGAGAGATTTAGTATGACTAAAAATAAAGTGTTTTTATCAATTTTAGTATTTGTAGGTGTGTTTTTCATGTTATATGGATACCAGGATTTAATTGTGACTGAAGAAATTAATATGGTTGATCAGGCGCTTATTAATGGTTTTGATTTTGAAGTTTCATTCTTAGTTGGATTGTTAAGTGGATTGTTGGTATTGGTTTTGACTTATCATAAGGGAAAGATAGATCCTAGCATTTTAACAAAAGAATATATTCGTACAAAGTTTTCAGTGTCTGATTTAGAGAAGTTTGAAACATTGGATGAAGAAACAAAACAGGGTGTCTATGATTATTATCAAGATCATTTTGATTTGGATGATGTAGCGGATTGTTTGAGTTATATTGAAAAGAAACAGCCTAAGACAAATAAGTTTGTGAAATTAGGATTGTTGGGAGTCATTTGTTGTGCATTGATTTTAGTTTTGAGTCCGGTTCATTCAGATTATGTATCGGCTAAAGAACAATATAATGAGATTCTTAGACAACAAGAAGAGGCATACAATCAGATTGTTACAGAACAATATTTATATTATGAGGGTTTACCTACAATTGAGATTCTTCCTGGTAATAATTTAAAGGCTGGAGATGTTCAAAAATATGTAGATGAATTTATTAGAACACAGCCTCAGTTCTTATTGGATAATTGTCGATTAATTAAATTTTGTGAACCACAAAACTTTGATGCGATTGCAATTGCAGATGATGTTGATATTGATAATAGAGGTTTTGGTGCTTATGCATATGCATCTTCAGATGATTTGTCAATTACACTACAGATGGATGTAAATGAAATTAACAATCAAAAAGGAACGGTAAGTCATGAATTAACACATATCTTTGATTTTGTACATGGAAATTATTATACATATCTTGGTATTTCCGATGGTTATGAATGGCAAAGATTACATGAAATGGCTCCAGGTTGTTTAGGGGAGTATGGCAGAGATGATACCGCAGAATTCTTTGCGGATGCAGGTGAAATGTATATCAATTATCCAGAAAAACTAATGGAAGCCAATATGGATATTTATAATTTTATGAATAATTTGTATCAGATGTATTAAAAATAAAAAAAATTTAAATTTTATACAACCAATTGAAGAATAACTTCGTCTTATATAGTGAAGAGGTAAATAAGGAGGAAATGAAAATGAAAAAGGTTATTGGTTTATTAGTAATGTTAGTGTGTTTTACAGGGTGTGCAAGTAATGGTGGTGTTGATTATGAAGATCCATCTACATTTCAAGAACAAAATTTTGCATCTTATGAAGAATGGGTAGATGCAGAATTGGATTTAGCACAATACTACGGAGGTTTCACAGATGAGCAACTAGCATATTTTAGAGAGGTTGCTATGCAAGATGAAGCATTGTTCAGAGAAGAATTTCGTCGTTTTAATGAAGAGGTTGAAATGTATTTGCAGCAACAAGATTTGATTGTACAACAACAAAATGAAATGGCCCAGCAGCAACAACAAATGTTTGATCAGCAACAACAAATGTTTGATCAACAAGTCCAGATGAGTATGGGTTTTTAAAAAGGAGATGTTGACATGCAACACGAAATAGATTGGTTGGGTAGATATTTAGATAAAAAAGGAATTGATTTGATTGTGCTCTATCAGTTGAGTGTGAAAGAGAGTGTTAAGTATTTAAGGCTAAGTCCTTTTCAAAGAAAATGTTTTAATGGAATTTATTGTAGTTGTTCGTCTGATTTTACATATAAAGAATTGTTGTTGATTGTAGAAAGAAATGTATGGAGCTTACTATTTACGCTCTTATTTATTGGAATGTTAATTTTAAAATTGAGGTAACGAAAATGTTAAATAAAAAATTATTCAGTACGAGTTTAGTGTTAAGTATTTTGTTAGTCGGATGTTCTAGTGTAAAAGAAAATGAAGTAAAGGAAAATAAAGAGAAAGTAGAAGAGGTAGAAGTACAAGTACAAGAGGAAAAAAATGTAGAATCCAATGAAAGTGTACCTGTTGTACAAGAGTATTCAAATAATCAGGTACAGGAATATAGTGCACCAATTGAAGAAAATTCAAATGATACATATGTTCCAGAAGTAAAGGAAACACCACAACCTGAAGATAATGGTGAAAGAGAGATCGTTCTAGTACGTGAAGAAATACCAGCTTGTGATGATACAATTCCTTATGGTGCTTATACATCTTATGATGAGGCTAATAGTGCAGCTAAAGCAGCTTTAAATGAAGCGTTCTTTGCGGAAGGTTGGATGAATGGTCATTATGGGGTAGATACACATCAAACAGAGTGTGGAACTATTTACTATACATATTGGTATGAAGAGTTTATTGGGGATTAATTTAGTGGTTATAAAATGATAGTGTTTATATTGAATATCGTCTATAATATTTATGTGTAAGTAAATAGGAATATAAAAATATGGGTTATAATATTTTAAATTATAAAAGGGTAAAAATAAATGGAAAAGGGTTTAATTGTAAGAGCAAGAAAAAAGGATAATGAAGCAATTGCTG
>SAMEA3387489__coassemble_2977_pt1 | contig 7163 bp, 7 predicted proteins | sample SAMEA3387489__metabat2_high_PE_033 | metagenome-assembled genome bin SAMEA3387489 (sample SAMEA3387489) | Felis catus | biome: Faeces | place: United Kingdom | collected 2012
TTTAATATAAAAAGAAAAAGCACTATTAGAATAGTGCTCCAAGTGCTCCAAACAATCCCATACTCGTAAGAGCCATGATGATACCGGCTAAAATGACACCTAACATAACAGCTAGTACACTCGATTTGAAATTCATATCTAAGATACTAGCGGCAAGTGTACCAGTCCAGGCTCCTGTTCCTGGTAATGGAATGCCCACAAATATTAATAGGGCTACAAACAATCCTTTTCCTGCAGTGGCTTGTAATTTTTTACCACCTTTTTCACCTTTTTCTAGACACCACGTAAAGAAGTTTCCGACAACTGGCTTGTCAGCTCCCCAGACAAGAATCTTTCTGGCAAAGAAATAGATGAAGGGAACAGGAATCATATTTCCAATAATCGCAATTATATAATATTGAATAAATGGTAATCCCATTCCGGCTGCGATTGGAATTGCTCCACGAAGTTCAATAAGTGGTACCATAGATACAAAAAACACAATCAGGTATTTATTAAACATTTAGAATCTCCTTTTTTTCGACAAATAAAAGTTTATCATTGATGACATAAATTTACAATAATAGACAGAATTTAAAACGTGTCTAGCACTGTGGTGTTGAAAGCGCTAAAAATAGTGTTATACTGAAATCATAAAGGAGATGTTACTTATGAAATGGTTTGATTCTGATTATGATTATATTGATGAATTCAAAACACAATGGAATGAAAGGTATAAAAAGGCTAAAAGAATGAGTATAATATTAAGTATAGTATTGATTCTTATTGGTATTTTATGTTTTGTGTTTCCAGAAAAGGTATTCACAACGATTCAAATTATCGCAGCCATTGGCTTGATTGTTTGGGGTGCATGTGAAATTTATTCATATATCACAACAACCTTCTTCTTTAGAGATGCAATGTGGCTAGCCAGTGGTATCTTAAATATTTTGTTAGGTTGTTTATTATGCACGATGCCAGTTACAATTACTGTAAGTACATTTACATTTTTGTTTGCGTTTGTGCTATTGGTCAATGGTATTCAAAAGATTACTTGGGGTTCTAGACTTAGTTTTTTTAGAGTGATCGATACGAAATATTTAAGTTTTACAGGTTGGGTCAATCTGTTGTTAAGCATTATTTTTTTGGTAATGCCATTCCAAAGTGCTTTAGTCATTAATTATATTATTGCGACCTATTTGGTTGTGGCTGGTCTTAGCTTGTCGATTGAAGCTGTTTCAATGAAAAAGATTTAAAAGGGGTAAACATGGAAAAATTTAAGTTTTATGCACCAACAAAAGTGTATTTTGGTAAAGATGAGGAACAAAGGGTTGGAAAGATTTTACAAGAATATCATCCAAAGAAAGTATTGATTCATTATGGAGGGAAAAGTGCCATTCAATCCGGTCTTTTGGATCGAGTGAAAAAGGCGCTTGATGAAGAAAATATTGCCTATTGTTTGTGTGGAGGTGTTGTTGCTAATCCATTACTTTCAAAGGTGAACGAAGGAATTCAAATTTGTAAAGAAGAAGGAGTTGACTTTATTCTTGCTGTTGGTGGAGGAAGCGTTTTAGACTCAAGCAAAGGCATTGCATATGGTGTTTATAATGAAGGTGATGTCTGGGATTATTACGCAAGAAAGAAAAAGGTGAAGGGTGCTTTACCTATGGGGTGTATCTTAACGCTATCCGCAACAGGCAGTGAAATGAGCAATTCAAGTGTAATCACAAATGAAGATGGTAATCTGAAACGTGGTTTAAGCAGTGATTATGGATATTTTAAATTTTCTATTTTAAATCCAAAATTAACATATACTGTATCTCAATACCAAACAATGTGTGGGTGTACGGATATTATTATGCATACATTGGAACGATATTTTACGCCATACCAAACATTGGATTTGGTAGATCAAATGGCAGAAAGTTTAGTCCGTATTGTCATAAAAAACGCAAAAATTCTTTTAGAAGATCCTTCTAACGAACAGGCACGCTCTGAAATTATGTGGGCAGGTAGTGTTTCACACAATGACATGACTGGAGATCGTTCTTTAGGAGATTGGGCTTGCCATCAATTGGAACATGAATTAAGTGGAATGTTTAATGTAGCACATGGTGCAGGTCTTGCGGCTATTTGGGATAGTTGGGCAAATCATGTATATATGGAAAATCCAACGCGATTTGCCAAACTTGGGCATCGTGTTTTTGGTTTGGATGATTCGGATACTTTATCTTGCGCTTTGAATACTATTGAAAAGATGGAAGAATTCTTTAGAAGTATCGGCATGCCGACAAGTATTCAAGGATTGTTAAAACGTAAGTGTACAGAACCAGAATTGTATGAATTAACATACAAATGCAGCTTTGAGCATACGCGCACAATTGGAAAATTTAAAGAGTTGGATGAAATGGATATGCTTGAAATATATCGTATGGCAAATGAAAAGGAAGTCGCTTAAGACTTCCTTATTTTAGTTAAATAGACTTTTAATGAAGTTAATAATCTTGTCAAACCATCCTTCAGATTGGGCTTTGTTGAATAATCCAGATAATTGATTTTTTAAACTGCCAGATAATTTGTTTAATTGATTTAATACTTCTTGTGAGTCAATAGCCGAAGTGTTTTGGTATTTCTTGGCGAATGCAATCAATTTATCGATATCGTCTTGAGAGATGATGTCACTTAAATTAAATTCCTCCAAAGCATCCTGTACGACTTGTTCAACTTGTTCGGTAGTTGCAGCACTACCTTGGTTTTGCTTGATTTGGGCAAGCTCTTGTTTGATTTCTACTAAAGCCTGATCTAAGCGGGCAGAGTCAAAATTAGAATCGTCTGCATTATTTTGAGCAATTTCGTTTGTTGCTTCAAGCTCATCTTGTGCAACTTGTGTGCGGTCTGGATCTAGTGTTTCTCCGTTAGCTTCTAACGCTTTGTAAACGCCGGTTAGAGCAGATTCTCCGGTAACTTTTGAAATGGAAGCAACATCGATTTCAACATCACTGACACCTGCTGTAATTGCGGCGTTGGCATATTGGTTGGATGTGATCTTTGTGATATTGCTTTGTGTGATGATTTTTACTTTTACACCTGTACCAGAATCTTGTTTTTGAACCATAACACTTGAAATCAAACTGGATGTATCTCCGCCAACGATTCCTAAATAGTTGTATAAGTCGTTGGCATCAACACTTGTTTCGTAGACGTTATTTGTATCTTCAATATCAAATAATTCACGTGTGCTTTGGATTTGATCTTCACTTAAACCACCACCATATACAACGGTTGGGTTACCCCATTTTTCATCTATAACAGATGTATCGATTGCGAATACGTTCGTGGCAGCGGCTGAAATGCTCATAATGGCTGCTAGAGATACGCCTAATAATTTATTACATTTAAACATTTTTTTGTTCTCCTTTTGCATAATTCTGCTTTACTAGTGTATCTTAACTTTATTTTTTGTGCAAAAGTTTTGAATCTTATGTGAAATTTTGTTATACTTTTGTGGTAAGCTAAAACTAACTGGAGGAATAGAAATGCAGCTAACACAATCTCAGGAAGATTATTTAGAAACAATATATGTATTAAAGTCTCAACAAGAGAATGTTCGTGCTATTGATGTGGCGGCAGCTCTAGGCTTTTCTAAGCCGAGCGTTTCACATGCTTTGAAAGACTTAAAAGAAAAAGAATTGATTTATACGGACAAAACAGGATATTTATTCTTTACAGAACAAGGACAAAAACAGGCTAGTCAAGTGTATGAAAGGCATATTTATTTTAAGAATCAATTGCTCCATGCTGGCGTAGAATCTGTTCTTGCAGAAGAAGAAGCTTGTCGTATGGAGCATACAATTAGTGAAGAGAGTTTTAAAAAATTAAAGGGTAGTAAATGCGTGCGCTCATGTATTGACTGCAAGGGGGACGATTGTAAGTAAAAAGCGTGAATGGCTCACGCTTTTTTAGTCCTTTCCTTGAGGTATAAATGGGATTAATGCATCAGCTAATGAATGTAGGTTACGAGATTGGATGTACACTTTTCCGTTTCCGTGGAACTCATTCACTAAACCTTCACCTGTTGTGAATCCAAATGTCCCGGATGCAATTTTGATTTCATAATCTAAAGAATCGTCCCATGCGATAACGTGTTCATTATCAATTGTGATTGGATGATCTACATCTACATTGATTTCCATAATGTCACCATATGCATTGATCAATAGGTCGCCTTGTCCAGATGTATGCATGACAAAGAATCCACCGGTTCCACCAAGTAATGCTTTTCCAACGCTTTGTGTTTTCATTTCGTAGCTAACAGTGTTATCACATGCCAAAAAAGCACCATTATTTAAATAGTAGTGACATGCTGGTGTAACCTCTAAACATGTGATTTTTCCTGGAATAGAAGGTGCAATACCAAGTAATCCGTCGTGACTTGTTCCGGTAGCCTCTGTAATAAACATACTTTCGCCACTGGTAAGGCTTCGTCCTAAGGCGCCTAATACGCCGCTAATACCTTTTTTGTTACTGTTCATTTTACCTTCAATCACAACGTTTGACATATAGGCCATAGAGCCTCTTTCGATTTTTATCGTTTCATTATTCTGTAGATTGATTTCAACGATAGGGCAATCTGAATCGCCTTTGATTTTATAGTCCATAGTGACCTCCTTTTTGCTTCTTTCTTTTATTGTATCAAGTATATGTGAATTTAACATTAATTATCATAATTTATTTAAATTGACACAATAAGTGTCAATATTCATATTATTTTAATGATAAATGAGGTTGCACAAAAATGGTTGGAAATTAAAATATTTACACAAATTAGCGGACTTTAAAAAAAATAAAAAAACTGGTTTCCTTTACATAAAGGTCAAGCATTATTTCGTATGAATGTAAAGACTTGTTTTAGAAAAATTTATTAGTATACTAGATGTATACAAAAATAGTTGAAGGTTCAACTATTTTTAGGAGGATTAATATGAATGTAATTAAAAGAAGTGGAGAAGAAGTCGTTTTTGATGCATCAAAGATTGAAAATGCAATCAAAAAAGCAAGTAAAGCTACAACACACAATCAAATGACAGATGAATTGATTCATTCTGTTACGCAAAGTGTTATCGATAAATGTGAAAACTTGAAGAGAAGCCCAAATGTGGAAGAAATTCAAGATATGGTTGAGGGAGAATTGATGGAACATCGTTGTTTTGCGGTAGCTCACAACTATATCACATATCGTTATGAACGTGCTTTAATTCGTAAGGCAAATTCAACAGATAAGCAGATCATGTCTTTGCTGGAGCGAAATAATGAAGAAGTTAAACAAGAAAACTCAAATAAAAATCCATTAGTAAACAGTGTTCAGCGTGATTATATGGCTGGAGAAGTTTCAAAGGATATCACAAAACGTTTCTTGTTACCTCAAGATGTTATGGAGGCCCATGAAAAAGGTGTTATTCATTTCCATGATTCAGATTACTTTGCACAACACATGCACAACTGTTGTTTAGTAAATTTAGAGGACATGCTTCAAAATGGTACAGTTATCTCTGAAACAATGATTGAAAAACCACATAGTTTCTCTACAGCATGTAACGTAGCTACACAAATAATTGCGCAAGTTGCTAGTTCACAATATGGAGGGCAAAGTATTACACTTTCTCACTTAGCTCCATTTGTACAGGTTTCAAGAGAAAAAGCACGTCGTGAAGTAAAAGAAGAATTAGAATCATTAAATCTAGATTCATCTGAAGATACAGTTAATAAAATGGCAGAAATGCGTGTTCGTAAAGAAATTGAAAAAGGTGTACAGATGATTCAATACCAGGTTATCACATTGATGACGACAAATGGTCAAGCTCCATTTGTGACTGTCTTCATGTATTTAAATGAAGTGCCTGAAGGACAGACTCGTGATGACTTAGCTATGATTATTGAAGAAATGTTGAAACAAAGAATCAAGGGAGTTAAAAATGAAAAAGGTATCTGGATTACGCCGGCTTTCCCTAAATTGATTTATGTTCTTGAAGAAAACAACATTGCAGAAGATTCTAAATATTGGCATTTGACAGAATTAGCGGCTAGATGTACAGCTAAGCGTATGGTTCCAGATTATATTTCTGAAAAGAAAATGTTGGAATTAAAAGTAGATGCGAATGGAGAAGGGCATTGTTATCCGTGTATGGGATGTCGTTCATTCTTAACTACGTATTTAGATGAAAATGGTAAACCAAAATACTATGGCCGATTCAACCAAGGTGTTGTTACTTTGAACTTAGTTGATGTAGCTTGTTCAAGTAAACAGGATGAAGAAGCATTCTGGAGAATCATGGATGAAAGATTGGCGTTGTGTAAAAAGGCATTGATGTGTCGCCATGAAAGATTATTAGGTACACCAAGTGATGTAGCTCCTATTTTATGGCAAAATGGTGCATTGGCGCGTTTGAAAAAAGGAGAGCCAATCGACAAATTATTATTTGGTGGATATTCTACAATTTCTTTGGGATATGCTGGATTATGTGAATGTGTATATTATATGACTGGACACCCTCATACTGAAGAGCCAGGAACTTCATTTGGATTGAAAGTTATGCAGTATCTAAATGATGCTTGTGCTAAATGGAAGGCAGAAGAAAATATTGACTTCTCATTATATGGAACTCCTATGGAGTCAACTACATTTAAGTTCTCTAAACATCTACAAGAGCGTTTTGGAATTATTCCACATGTAACGGATAAGAACTATATCACAAATAGCTATCATGTTCATGTAACAGAAGAAATTGATGCGTTTACTAAATTAACATTTGAATCACAGTTCCAAAAACTTTCTCCAGGTGGAGCTATTAGCTATGTAGAAGTTCCAAATATGGAAAATAACATTGAAGCTGTTTTGGCAATTATGAAACATATTTATAATCATATTATGTATGCAGAGTTGAACACAAAATCAGATTATTGCCAAGTATGTGGATATACAGGAGAAATCAAGATTGTGGAAGATGAAAACCATAAATTAGTTTGGGAATGTCCAAATTGTGGAAATCGTGACCAAGAAAAAATGAATGTGGCTCGTCGTACTTGTGGATATATCGGTACACAGTTCTGGAATCAAGGACGAACACAAGAAATCAAAGAAAGAGTACTACACTTATAAGAGCTAGTTTCTAGCTCTTTTTTAGGAG
>SAMEA3387489__coassemble_6855_pt1 | contig 2653 bp, 6 predicted proteins | sample SAMEA3387489__metabat2_high_PE_033 | metagenome-assembled genome bin SAMEA3387489 (sample SAMEA3387489) | Felis catus | biome: Faeces | place: United Kingdom | collected 2012
CACTGGTGTAAATTTTCTCTTTTTGACTAGTCCTATTTATATGCTAACATCATATTATCAAGAACTGACAGTAACGAACTTAAGAAATATTCCTCATCAGTATCTAAAACATATACTCTGCTTGGGTTCCTATCTATGAACTCATATTCAAGCAGTTCCTTTTCAACTCTGGGCAAAGATTTAATTTCTCTTATTACATTATCTTGTTTAACAATATTCATTATCTTTCCTTTGTTCTTTTATATCTTTTGTAGTTTGTAGAGTCTTTATTTTTATACATAACTTCATCCTTCTTTTAACTTACAATTCCCATGCTTCTTCATTAATGTCAGCCCATTCATCATTAAAGACTGTCGCATCTTCAACTCCTTCTTCACCTTCATTTTCATAAATTAAATCCAAGTATTCTTTATTCATATTTATCACCTCTTCATCATTGTATCTTGTTTTAGCTTGCAACGCAACTATTATGTACATCATTATATGATGCTATTAATGTACGTTAATTAACTCGGCGATATAATACATAAAAAAAATCACCTTTATATAAAGTGATTTCTTTTATTCTATTCTTTTTTTTCTAGATATTCTTCTACTAATTTATATATATCTTGCTTTATATCTTTATTCAGTTTATTCATATAGGGTGTTAACTTTTCGTTATTCATATATACATCAACTAAACATTTAAAAACTTCTTTATCGCTTAGTTTAACTTCTAGATTATCAATAGATATTCTTTTAGATACCAAAATTTTTAAAAATCTCTTATTTATATAGTATTCATTTAACCCCTCTATATCTAGTAATAATTTTGATAATAACAAAAGAGGGCGTAAAGAAGGATTATCTCCTAAATCGTTTTCTGATTCTAAGATAAATTCGACACTAGAATTATCAAATTTTACTGGAGTAATTATATTTTTATAATTTCTTGCATGTCTAGAAGCTTCATTAAATACATCAATACATTTTTCAATCTCTTTTGAATAAGTAACTAAATTGTCAATTTTTTTTGCAGTTGTTATACAATATCGATATTTATACATATACTTAATCACCCACCTAAAATTTAAAATATCATAAAAGTACTTAAAATTCAATATGATAGTCATCTTGTTAAATTTCTTTAGCACTTTCTATCATAATCTCCTCACAAATAGTGAATAATTCTTTTTCATAATATCCTAAAGTTTCCACAATCTCTCCACTTAATAAACAAACTATCAAATATTTAAAGCCATAATATTCGTCAGCTTGTTCACAATATATATACTTCCTATCATTAAATTCGCATTCAAAGTATAGAATTTCTTTTTCTCCAACTAATCGCTTATTATACTTCAATGGACATATATTGTTAAAAATAATAGGATTATCTGTACCTTTAGCACTATAGTTTTCTATTAAGCAAACATCACTTAATACCAAGGCACAATCATATTCAATTCCCAACAAATATTTAGCTACCTTGCTTTTCATATGCAACGCATAAATCGGATAATCCATTTTTAAAAGCGCTTCATAATCTATACTATATCTCCCCTTATTTGTGTAATGAGGAAGTTATTTTATATCATCTATGTTTTCCAATGCCAAGCTATTGTTATTTATTCTAAAGCAAAAATAATCATATTTACTTACACTATTCATGTCATTATCATCACGCTCATTTTTAAATAGTTCTCTATCATAATGCTCAGAACCAAAATAAACATACATATTAGTATCTAGTTTTTTTTCCATTTTTTCACCTTTTTTCTATACACTCATTATAACCTATTAATTTTAAAAAAATGGCATACAATTTTGCATACCATTTTACAAGTCAATATTCTACTTTTTAAAATTCTAGGCGCAAATCAGGCGTAAAAACAAACAATTCAAACTTATTTATACTTCAAATAAGCCTTTAATTATCGTGTTTTTTTTATTATTTCTTCATGTGCGGAAAGTGAAGAACTTCCTTTTCGTACAACTAAAGATTTGGATATTGCTTTAATTGTTGAATCCATTACGTATGAATTTGGCAAAGCGTTTTGGAAATATATTAAAGAAGCTAAGTATTCACATATAAATAAGAGTACTCAAAATGCTCAATTTTATCGTTTCACATCACCGAAAAGTAATGAATATCCATTTATGATCGAAATCTTTTCAAGAAATCCAGACTATATAATTTTAGAGGATGATGCATATCTAACTCCACTTCCAATAGATGAAGAAGTATCAAGTTTATCAGCAATTCTTTTAAATGAAGAGTATTATGAATTGTTGAAAACTGGACAAATAATTGTAGATGGAATTCCGGTGCTTAAACCAACATGCTTGATACCATTTAAGATGAAAGCTTATCTTGATCTGTCTATGCGAAAGAAAAGTGGGGAACATGTCGATAGTAAAAATATAAAGAAACATAAAAATGATGTTTTTCGATTAGCTCAAGTGATTGCATTAGATACTAGACAAATGGTTAGTGCAGAAATTCTAGAAGACATGAAGCAATTTTTGGGATTGGTTGAAAATGATAATGTAGATTTAAAGACAATAGGGATAAAAGAAATTTCATATAAAACAATGTGAGTACCCATCTGACAACCCAGGCATTTTCCAAGCCTCTAGCCGTGGCATATTGGTCCATTGAATCACGAAT